>Ga0247757_10000013_pt1 | contig 124880 bp, 100 predicted proteins | sample UWRJL126311R4_FD_180929 | JGI IMG/M metagenome (GOLD analysis project Ga0247757, IMG submission 180929) | Plant litter microbial communities from Arlington Agricultural Research Station in Wisconsin, United States - UWRJ-L126-311R-4 | ecosystem: Environmental > Terrestrial > Plant litter >...
CAAGCACCCAGACCGCTATCGTATCGGGCGCGGGGAGCAGGGAGTGCTGACGGCCGAGCCGTACAAGAGCGAGCTGCTGCCGCTGTGGCGCTTCAAGACCGAAGCGATCGCCAAGGAGTCTTCGAAAGCGCTGCACGACGCGTTTGCAGGTTATCGCGACGCCAGGGACTTCGTGGGCATGGATATGGCGCGAAAGTTCATTCAGATGGGTTACACGCGTGCCCGTCGCTACGCAAACCACCAGAGCGGTCGGAAGTACGACGACCAGGGCGCCGTGGCCGAACGGCAGCCCGATGAAGAGAAAGCGCGCGCAGCGGCCGTCTTTCGCCGTGTCTGGCGGAAGGTCGAGGCGGATGTGCGTTATCAGAAAGCGCGGGCAGCCTGGCTCGCCCAGCATCCGGCCTGAGTCGCACGCCTTTCGCTCGTCCTCAGGTCAATACCTGACGCGCCGGGTCGAGTCAGCCTTTGTGACTGAATGTGGCGCCGCTCGTGCGTCAGCTGCGGCGATCTGTCGCCATCGCCGCGTTCCAGCCGCCGCCTGTGGTCATGTAGCGTGTTTGGGGCGTGGCACCCAGCTTGCACCCGTCAACAGATATGACCGTTTCTCGTCGTAAGCCCTCCGCGCTTCGGGTGCTCTGTGTCGACGACGATGAGCTGATGCTCGACTTCACCAGCATGATCCTGACGGATTTCGAGTTCGATTTGCTGAGCTTCAACCGCTCGACCGCGGCGCTCCGGTCCCTGAAGGCGGAAGGCGACGTCGACGTCGTTATCTCGGATGTCATGATGCCAGAAATGACGGGGCCCGACTTGTTTGTTGCCTGCTATCGACACTCCCCCGAGCTCGCGAGCCGCTTTCTCTTCGTGAGTGCGGATTTGAACAATGCCCGTCGCTTGGTCGATGCCGCAGCTCGGCAGGTGGGTGTGCTCAGGCCACCCAGTTTGCTCGGCAAGCAATTCTCGAAAGAAGCCTTGCTTGAGGCGGTCGCTGCGGTCGCGGCGCGCGTGCCCGCTCGGTCGCAGCCTGGAGCGTCGAGCTCCCGAATCTCGGACGTGCCGTTGAGAGACAGCCGTTCCTAGCGCTTCTGCTTCGAACAGTTGTTCGAGCATGCGTCCGCGCCCACGCCACCCTTCGGGGTAGGCCGCTACGGGTCAGCGGTTCAGGGACCGGTTAAGGCGGAGCGCCGTCTCGCGTGTTGCAGATTCGACCCCGCACGAACGCCACGACGGGATGCCGCAGACGGTTGTTGCGCCCCCAATAACGAAGCGGTATTCAGGTGTATGGTGCATCAGCTTCGTGAGAATGCACCTCGGCAGCCTTCAATCTGGCTCGTCGATGACAGCCCGCTCCAGGCTGAGATAGCGCGTCTCGCAATCGCGAGCAGCTACGAGGTCACCGTGTTCAGCAATGGGCACGACATGATCGGAGCGTTGGCCGGGGGCCAAGTAACCGAGCTCTTGATCCTCGATTGGCATATGCCGGACATGTCCGGGCTCGAGGTATGCCAATTCGTCCGTCAGACGTATGATGCGGGCCAGCTCCCGATCTTGATTCTCACCGTCAATGGAGCGGCTGACAGCTTGGTGGCCGCGCTGGAAGGGGGCGCCAATGACTTCGTGATGAAGCCATTCAGCCAGCGCGAGCTGCAGGCCCGGGTTGCGGCTTTGCTGCGCGTTCGGGCCATCCACACGAAGCTGCGCGAAACGGAGCGGCAGCTTCGTATCGAGGCCGAGTTTCGCGAGCGGTTCATTGGTATGTTGGCGCATGACCTCCGTCAACCGCTAAACACGATGATGCTCGCCAATCAGACGATCGAAGACGCGCCCGAGCATGTTCGGGTGAGCTTGACCGAGATGCAGCGTCGAGCCGCTGAGCGTATGGCGCGCATGGTTGAGGAACTGCTCGACTTTGCGCGTAGTCGCCCGCAGTCGGGCATGCCAGTCGAGCTCGAATCGATGGACTTCGGGGTACTGCTCAGCGAGCTCGTGGACGAAGTCCGAATTGCCAACCCGTCACGCGTCTTCCAGCTCGACGTGAGTGGTCAATATTGGGGTAAGTGGGACCACGATCGGCTTGCGCAAATGTGCAGCAATCTGCTCGGAAATGCGATCGAACACGGTGCGGCCAATGCGGCCGTGGTGATCCGCGTGCGGCGGGAAAACAGCACCCTGTTGTTTTCCGTGGCGAACGAGGGTCTGCAGATTCCGACGGAGGCGCTGGCGTCGCTCTTCCAGCCTTTTCGCCGCGGCCCGAGAGCAGGGCGGACAGGTGGGGTAGGGCTCGGACTGTACATCGTATCGGAGATTGCTCGCGCGCACGGCGGCACGGTCGAGGCCGTCAGCGATGCCCGTGCCACGACGTTTTTGGTGAAGCTGCCAATTGGCTAGGGCTCGGACGCTCGAGGTGGCGGCGTGACTGTCGCCCCGAAACGGGGAGGCATCCTCTCAACCTTGTAACCGTTTCCCGGGATGGCACTGGGCTTGCAATTCCTGACTGCGATGGCTACTGCTCGCCGTGAAGCCGCCCCGATTCGAGTGCTTTGCGTCGCAAACGCTGAGGTGGACTCATCGCCTGATGAGCAAGCAGTGTTCAAGGAAGGTCTTGTGAAGTCCGGGGCGCGACGTACGTGGGTGGCAGGCATTGAATCCCCTTTAATCCGTCCATTTCGGACCCACACCAATAGGCTATGGCGCGCGCCTACAACAACCGCGGTCGAACCCCAATCAAACCAGAGTCAAAGCTCGACACGAAGGACGCTTCGGAGCGCCTGCTCACGCGGCTGACCGGATGCAAGGCATGTACGCCGCTGCCGCTCGAGATTCCCGAGGCGCGCCGCTACCGAGCGAAGTGTCGTCGGTGCAAAGACGTCGGTCGCGTAAAGACACCCGGCACGATCGGGATGGTCGAACCATGCCCGGAGTGTGACGCGGCGTTCGTGCCTGACCCAAAGCGCGCGGAAGGGATTATCGATTCGGTCCTTGCGCGCCCGCGCAGGCTTCGTTGAGTCGCAATCGGCCCAACTGAGTCGTACCGCGATGCTCACTGTAGAATCGCCGTGTGCGCCCCGCTGGCAGCCGCTAGGCGACCCGGTCGGTGCGAGCGAGCCAGACCGCCCGAAACCACCGCGGTAAGCGCGCACGAACGGGAACGCCGGCGGCATAGGCCTCTTCCGCAGTGGTGAAGACACGGGCTTGGAAGCTCAGTCGCAGAAGGAGCACGCCTTCACCGTTCGAACACGCTCGAACGGTAAGGCCTCCCCGCTCTCGACCGACTACGACTCCCAAGAGCCGCGGAATCGGAGCGGAAGCCGGGTCGTCTCCCGGTGCGCACGTCCAACAGCAATCGCCCTCCAGCGGCAGTCTGTTCACTCATTAGTGATAACTGATCCGAGTTATTACGCAAACGAGGCAAGAACGCTGCATGTCAGTCGAGCGAAGGAGGAAGGCGAGAAGGCACCCGCTGTCAGTACGCAACCGCTGGTCACCCATCACGAGAGCGTGACCCGTGCGTCGAGGCGGGACGGGCGACTGACTCCGCACACTAGGCGAACGCAAAGATCGCGGCGCTGAGCGCGGCGAGCGTTCCGTCGGCTCCGCTCTGCGGTGCCTCTTCGCTCGAGAGCAGGACCCGAGCATCGCGGGGTAACTCCAATCGCCCGAGCGGGACAACCGCATTCTCCAAGTTGAGGAGCAGCACGCGAACGCCCTGCTCGCTTCGACGTTCGACCCAGAGCACGTCGCCACGCACGTGCGCCGATACGCTAGAGTTCTTCAGCACCGGGTCGTCCCGTCGCAACTTCAGCGCGGCCCGGTGAAATGCCAGTAGCGCAGCGGCCTCCGGCTCCTGTACCTCTTCCCAGCTCAGCCGGCTTTTGGCGAAGGTTTCTGGCTTTTGCGGATCGGGCACTGCGTCGGGATCTTTGGCGAACGCTGCGAAGTGCGCGAACTCAGCGCGCCGCCCCTTGGTAATCTCGCTGGCGAGGGGCTCCGCGTGATCGGCGAAGTACAGAAAGGGCGACCGTGAGCCCCATTCTTGACCCATGAACAGCATCGGCGTCGCCGGCAGGAATAGCAGCAGGAGCGTGGCAGCGCGCAGGCGCGCGGGGTCGGTCAGTGCGCTGATGCGTTCGCCGAGGGCACGGTTGCCCACTTGATCGTGATTCTGCAACGAGTAGACGAACCGGTGGCGATCGACACCGGCCGCGGGCTTGCCACGCGCGCGCTTGCTCGGAGGAAAGATCTGACCTTCATACAGCTGATTGCGGTTGATGATCGTCGCAAGCTCCGCCAGCGTTCCCTCGTAACCCTCGTAGTATCCGTCTTTCTCGCCGGTCAGCAGGACATGCAAGCTGTGATGAAAGTCATCACTCCAAACCGCGCTCACACCGTGCGTCGCCAGCTGCTCGGGATCATTGCGATCATCTTCAGCGACTAGCACTGCCGCCGGGCTACACGCGGCGGCGATGCGGGCGACTTCCAAGAGAATGTGCGGCTCTCCGCCGGGTTCCAACTCGTGCGCGGCGTCGATACGTAGGCCGTCGAAGCCCACTTCTTCCAGCCAATGACGTGCGCTGTCGACCACCAAGCGTCGGAAGGGCACGCCCTCGAACGCAGGCGCGCAACCCCACGGGTTCTTGCGTTCCGGGTGAAAGTAGAGGTCCGAGTAACTGGGCAGTACGTTGCACTCGGGGCCAAGGTGATTGTACACGACATCGAGCATCACACTCATCCCATGCGCATGGGCGGCATCGATGAGCTCGCTCAATTCGGCCGAGGTACCGTAGCCAATAAAGGGCGCAAACAAACCAACGCCGTCGTAGCCCCAGCCGCGCTCTCCAGGAAAGGCCGCGATCGGCAGGAGCTCCAACACGGTCACGCCCAAATCTTGCAAATGGGGCAGGCGTTCGCGCACGCCCGTGAAGGTGCCCTCCGCCGTAAAAGTCCCGACGTGCAACTCGTAGATGACCTCACCGCGGGTCAAGTCGATCGCACGTTTCGGGTGAAGGCGGGGCTTCAGCGGTGCGATGACGCGCGCTGGACCGCGTGGACCAAACGGGAAGCAGCGGGCGTACGGGTCGCCCACCACCTTGCCATCCAGCTTGAATCGATACAGGGAACCGACGCTGGCGCGGTCGAGGTAAGCCCCAAAGTAATGCGGCTGCTCGGGGTCGACGCTCAGTGGCTCTTCCCAGATCTCCCAACCGTCGTCGTCGTACAGGACCACAGCGGCGCGGTTGGCCTTGTCTGACCAGAGCCGAAAGTACACGCCGCCGTCGTCGGCGACGGTGGCTCCGAGTAAAATGCGCGGATTGTCGGTCATTCGAGAATGCTTGGGTTGGATGAAAGAATGGCTCTCGAAATGAGGTCAGTAATGAGTCGGAGTCAGCTCGAACACGCGCTGAGCGACGCGGGCCGCAAACGCTCGTGGCGCAACCACTTCTTGCCGCGCAAGCGCGAAGACCAAGCCCCCGCACTGATCCCAGGTTGCCGAGCTTACCGATTGTTCCGAATCGATGAACAAGCGGGCATCGGGACGCCGTTGATCGATGGGCAGCTTCAGGGCCCGGGTGGCGTCGATCAACGCATCGATCAGATCCGAGGTCGGCTCATCCGCCGTTTGTAGTTGGCGTTCGATCAGGGTCAGTTCCCCCATCAATTCGTCGCGGGAGTCTCGCGAAAGTTCTGCTGGCATATATATAACGTTAAATTGCACCGATCATGCCAAGGCTCAGGTCGCGATCTGCACTGGATCTCGACCGCTCGGCAGTGCGCCTGCGTGGCGAACTGCGCCTCGCGGGGCGCCGCTGCGGTCTCGCGCACGCGAATACAACTTCGACGTCCATACTCAAAACTTCATCTGCTCTAGGCAGCGCTTGGCCGCGTCGCCCAGCACATCGCGCTGCAATCGCTTTTCATCGCCGAAGAAAGCCTGGGCGATCGCCTTGTCCAAGTGCCGCGTGCCCGCGAGCGCCAACGCTTCTTCCTCGGTGCCGATGTTCTCACCGTAGGTCACGCGCTCGTCGGCCCCCGCGGTCTCGCGAAACCGGCACTGAAAGTACTGCATGCCGAGGCTGCGCGTTCTTGCTTGATGGTCACCGACGACGACCACCTGGAGTGCCTCTTTCTCCTCCCCCGAAAGCGTGCTGAGTGCCGAGTCGACGGCGCTGTGGAGGCGTGCGATCTGTTCGCGGGTCGCCAGTTCCGTGATGGTCAAGATGCGCGGTCCGGCCTCACTCGCGAAGCCAGACTGCGCAATCTCCGAAGGCGCTCGCGCACCGGCGTCACGAGCGAAGGCTAGGCAAAGCTCCAACAGAGCGCGGATCTCTTCCGTGATCGCCTGATCGCCGGGAGCTCCGAGCTGTTCGATCGCGCCGCTGATGTGCTCCGCCATTCGGGCGATTTGTATTCGACTGCGACCGTCGAGTGAGCCGTTGCGCGTGAGTGTGAAGAGCGCGACGGCGATGTGTGCCGCAGACTTTGCCTGGCCGAACGAAGGTCCCGCGTAGGGGAACGCGTGTCGCACGCTCTGGCTACGCAGCACCACCTCATCCGGCAATGCGACGAGAATGGACAGCTCATGCCGAGCGCGGTCCCGGGCCTTGCCATACGAATCGTGAAAAACGTCGTTTCCCGCCTCGAGCGCTGGCGGAGGTTGAGAGTTAGCCATCAATATCCAACTTGGTCGCGAAAACCGTCATTCACTTCTTGAAGCTGGCCTTTAGCTGCGACGCCCCGAACGCCGAAGCATCCTTTGCGGCGCCAACGACCGCACCCATGCCGAAGAACTCGTGCGTGACGCCGGCGTAGGTCTTTCGCTCCGTGGGCACGCCCGCCTCACGCAAGGCATGCGCGAGCTTTTCGCCGTCCGAAAGCAACGGGTCGATCTGTGCGTTGATGATCGTCGTGGGCGGCAGGCCCTTGAGTTTGGCGTTCACCAGGTCGATGCGCGGGTCTGTGCCGTCGGCCGGCGAGCGGAAGTACTTGTCCACGAACCAGAGCATCATCGGCTTGTTCAGCGGTTTCGCGTCCGCGTACTCGACGTAGCTCGGGGCATTGGTGTCGCTGCTTGCGACCGGATAAACCAGCAGCTGATGCAGCGGCAAAGTAAGCCCCTTATCGCGCGCCGCCATCGACACGTTGGCGGCCAAGTTGCCGCCCGCACTCTCACCGGCGACGGCTATCCGCTTCGGGTCCCCGCCGAACGACGCGGCGTTGTTCAACACCCATTGATAGGCAGCGATCGCGTCGTCGTGGGCAGCGGGGAACTTGTTTTCCGGCGCTTTGCGGTACTCGACCGAAACGACGACCGCCTCGGCTCCATTGGCGAGCGCGCGCGGCGTCGAGTCGTAAACATTCAGATCGGCAATCACGAAGCCCCCGCCGTGGTAATAGACGACCACCGGGAACGGAGCTTTTCCGGTCTTTGGCGTGTAAATCCGTACGTCGCCCGAGCGGATCTTGCGGTTCTCGACCTTCCCCACCTCTTCAGGAGCGGTGCTCTTACCCTCTTTCTTGAGCAGAGCCAAGACGGCATCAGTGGGCGTCGGTTGCTTGCGCGCCTCTGCCGGCGTGAGCGTCTCGATCGGCTTGCCACCGAGGCTGGCGAGCTCCCCAAGCACCTTGGCCATGTCTGGGTTGGCTTGCATTGCCGGATTCGTTGGCGCTGGCGGTGCCGGGGCTGGGGCGAGCGCCGCCCCGGGCGGCGCCGAGGGCGCGGCGTTGGACATCACGGGTTCGGCACTGGCATTCTTCTTCGCGCAGCTAGACCCGATCAGGCCAAGTAAAAGGGTGAAGCAAACGAATCGCGTCATCGGCGTGTCTCCAAGATCGAGAAGGCTCGGCTGCGCTCAGCACGAGTCGTGCCAGACAAATACGAGGAGAATGCAGTCTATCCGTGAGGCGCATTGCGTCCTTCATGCCGTTTCGTCACACACTCGTCGCTCTGCTGGCCCGGCTCACGGCTTGCATCGCTCCCGATTGAATGACTGAAGCGCACGCTCAACCCGTGGAGCCACTCGGCGACCTCGTGCATCTTGGCCGCTCATTGCAGCGACTCGGCTACAAATTCACCACAGCTACCCCGGCGACGCACTGGCTAGTCAACGCGCGCTCCACCAATCAACGAGCGCGAACGGTTCGCGACGTGTTCGGCTGGAGTCGTCCGTTCGAACCGCAGATTTTGCCGCGTGATTTGTTCGCGAGCATGCAGCAGGCAAACGCCTGTGAGCCGATTGCCGACAGTACGTTGTGGCGGCCGCGCCTTCGGTTCTCATCGCTCGGCGAGTTGCTGTTCGCGCACTCGGCCTTCCCGACCACGGCGCAAGACACCGTGTTTTTCGGTCCGGACAGCTATCGCTTCGTGCGCGTTCTCCACCAGTACGCGCGCTCAGCCGAACGCATCGTCGACGTCGGGTGTGGCTCCGGCGTTGGGGGGATTGCGCTGGCACACGGCGGGGTCGGGCTCGCGCCAGTAGTGCTGGCTGATATCAACCACGAGGCACTCCGCATTGCGGACGTGAATGCGCAGTTGGCCTCGGTGCCCGCCGAAATCGTTCACAGCGACGTGCTGAGCAATGTGAGGGGGCGCTACGATCTCGTGATCGCCAACCCGCCCTACCTGCGGGACGCTGCGCACCGCACCTACCGCGATGGCGGCGGCGCGTACGGTGAACAACTCGCAGTGCGCATCGCCCGGGAGTCGATCGATCGTCTGAGTACGATGCCGCAGGGCGGCCGAGTGCTTCTCTACACCGGGTCCGCAATCGTCGATGGCGAAGACACCTTTTTCGACGCCGTTCGCTCCGAGCTCGAGCGCCCCGGAGTCTCCCATCATTATCAAGAACTCGATCCGGATGTGTTTGCCGAAGAACTCGAGCTGCCCGCGTATGCTGACGCCGAGCGCATCGCCGCGGTTTTTCTGCACATTCAGATAGCTCGGCGCGGCAGCGCTTTTCTGCGCCCCGCGCCCTGAGTGGTTTCAGTTCTTGGCGGTTCCGGGTTCCGCCATTTGTCGGTGCTGCTTGGCCAAGACCTCGTTCGGGACCACATTGGCCATGGTGGCTTGGATTTTGTTTTTCCAACCCGCGATCACCGCGGCATCGCCGCTCATCATGGCTTCGAAGCCAACCTTGGCCACCTCGGCCGCGGGTTGCTTCTCCGCTGTGCCCACTTTCGTGTCCATCAGGTCGGCGCGCTCGAAGAACTCGGTTTCCGTCGGGCCGGGCATCAAGCAACTCACGGTCACACCGGAGTCCTTCAGCTCCTCACGAAGCGCATAAGAGAATGAATCGAGCAGCGCCTTTGTGCCATTGTACACGGCCTGAAATGTTCCGGGGATGAAGCCCGCGACCGAGCCCGTGATCAGAATTCGCCCCTGCCCCGCGGCGCGCATGTCTCTTCCGACCTTGTGGATCAGGTACAGGGTACCCGTGACATTCGTGTCGATCACGAAGCGAGCGTCGTCGAAGTTTTGATCCAGGAAAGCGTGCCCGAGGCCGCGCCCGGCGTTGGCCAGGAGGGCGGCTATCGGGCGGCCCTCGGCCGCGGCGTACAGTCTGTCGACCCCTTCTTCCGTGGCCAAATCGGCCTGCACCGCGGTCACGGCTGCGCCCGACGCGCGCAGGGTTTGTGCCGCGCTTTCGATCTCGGGCTCGTTGGCCGCGATCAACAGGTCGAAGCCGTTTTCACTGCAACACTTGGCAAGCTCGAAGCCGATGCCACTCGAGGCACCCGTCACGATCGCTAGCGGACGAGAGATTTTAGCCATGGTCTGAACTCCTTGAAAAACCAGGGCCGGTTTGCAACGCACGTGCCGCCCAAAGCGGAGCCGCAAACTGCAGCTAGACAAGAATGAGCTGTCGCATTCTGCCCTCTAGAACCAAAAGTGTTGCCGCGGCCGGGGGCTCGCTGGCCGAGCCACACGCCTCCTTGCACAGCGCAAGATCAACTGGCAGAGGCGACAGGCGAAGTCAGACTCCGCTCTCACCTCGAGGCTTGCTGATGAAACAGGGAGGATTCATGCCACAGCTCATGCATTCCAACGCGGCGAGCGGCAGTGGCCGCGGGCGCCAAGCATTCGCGATTGTAAGCAGCCCAGTTGCAAGGCCTGAATGGCGCGGCGTTTGCCTTTGACGGGATGATGGGCGTTGTGTTCAGCCGGGTACTGCACGGGGCACTTGGTGGCGTAATCGGCGCGGCGTGCATGACCGCGGTGAGAATGCTCGCCCACCGTGCGAAATTGATCGACCAAATGGTGCCCCAGGCCGTCGAGGCGTGGGCGAAACACCACGTCTCACTATCTCTGCCGGCGCTCCCCTCGCAACGAGCGCTGCATCATATTGGCGACCAAATGTTGCACATTGGGTATGGCTCGAGTCTGGGCGCCGTGTACGGCCTGACGCTGGGCAAAGGCAGCGTCACCAGCAAGAAAGTGCTCGGGTTTGGCGTGGGTGTGTGGGGGTTCGGCTCGTTTCTGCTGCTGCCCGCGCTGAAAGTCATGCGCCCCGAGTGGCGAGCCAAGCCCATCGAAGTGGCCGTCAATTTGGGCGCGCACCTGATTTACTCAGGTGTCGTCGCGCTACTGACGGAAGAATTCGAAAAGCAGTCATTCGTACCGTTGTCGTACCCTTTGTCGCTGCTGGCAGATACCGGCTGAGCGTCCCCGCGCGCGCGAAATGTCGCTCGCGGTCGCAATGCCACAGCGCAGCCAGAACGTCGCCATCTGTGTGCGGTAGAAAGTCGAGAATGCGTGCTGGCATCAGCATTGCAGTGTCCCTTTGCATGTCCACAAGACTCGCGCTCGGCAACGCCGCCTCAAACCACACCAATCGGAATGCAGTTTTGCACCGAATGCTTGCCGCCTCGCATGCGCAACGATTGAACCCCGCGTTGGACTGCGCAAACTTCGACACTGACCTACGGCGCGAGGTGTCGATGCGCCGCGTCGAACGCGAGATCGTCGAAGCGGAGCGCGCGGCAATTGCGCACGACGTGGCAAAAGCACCGACCGAAGCTACGGCATTCTTGAGCTGGTTCGAGGGGCTCAAGCAAGACGGCCCCGGTCAGGGCGATCCGCTGTTCCCTTGGCTCGCACACACCGCCAATCACCAGCAAATGTGCTGGTTTTTGACGCAAGAGTTGGCGGGCGAAGCCGGCTTCGATGATCTGGTGGCGATGACCCAAGTCAAGCTGCCCAGCCGTCCGAAATTGGAGATGGCGCGCAACTACTGGGATGAAATGGGCCAGGGAAACGAGGGCGGGATGCACGGCCCCATGCTCGGTGCATTGGCACAGGCCCTCGAGCTTCGCCCAGATGGCAACACGGTGTGGGAGTCTTTGGCGCTGGGCAATCTCATGGTTGCGCTAGCCAGCGCGCGCCACTACGCATATCAGTCGATCGGTGCCCTGGGGGCGATCGAACTCACCGCTCCCGGTCGCTCGCATTTGGTGAACGTTGGCTTGAAGCGTCTGGGCATCGGCGGGGCCGCGCGTCGCTACTACGCGCTGCATGCGACGCTCGATGTTCGTCACTCGGCGACCTGGAATCGCGAAGTGTTGGAGCCACTCGTCTCTAGTGACCCACAAATCGCGAAGCGAATCGCCGAGGGTGCTTTGATGCGGCTGCGGGCGGGGCAGCGCTGCTTCGAACGTTACCGCCGCGAGCTGTGGAGCGCGTAGCGCCGATGCCTCCCGTCGATGCGCCGCTACTGCTCGAGGCAGTAGAGGTGCATCGCGACCCCGCACAGTGGCGACCCGCAATGGCCCGTCCACACCGAACTCGTCGCTCGCGTCGAGCCAAAGCCACCCAAAGCCCCGCCGTTCTGCCCATCCGTCCAATCGTTGCATGTTTGGCCGCCAGCCACTTGCCCTGCGCCGTAGGTGCCGGTCCAGGCCGTCGGACCGTCATCGCAAACCGGGTACACGCCCGGCGTTGGGGAGGGCTCAGTGCCTAGCTCCGTCATGTCGATGGCATGGCGAAGCGCGGAGCTGGTGCTCGAGGTGAGCGCCGCCCAGTCGTTGGCGACCACAGTCCCGTCGAGCAGCAGGTAGCGCTTCGCCGAATGAGTGAGCCGACTCGCGGCGGACACGGTTTCACTGCTCAACCATGCCTTGAACTGTCCGGGCAAGTGAGCCGCCTGGGCTAGGGCCTGACAGCGCGAATCGGCACCCGTCAGGCCGCCTAGGTTTCCCGTGTACCGCTGGCTGCTGACGAACACGAGCTTCTCACACTGGCCTTGAGAGCACGACGGCGCGGCGCAAGCATTGCCGCAAGCGCCGCAGTTCTTGGCGTCATTCAGCGCCGATTCGCAGCCGGTGTCTTCGTTGTAGTCGCAGTCGTATCCGGAAGCGCACAATAGCTGGCACTTCCCATGGTCACACCTCACCGGGACGTCGTTGATGGAGGGCGGGCAGATCGAGGCGCAGGCGCCGCAATTGACCATGTCCGTGTTGGTGTCGACGCAGCCCTTGCCGCACCAGCGCAAGCCACCACCGCACTGAGGCACGCATTTCCCGAATTGGCACACCTCTTCTGCCGGACAATGTACCCCCGCTGCGGTTCCCTGGCATGCCCCGCTGGCGCCGCAATGTTCGTGCGAAATGAGCGGGTCGACGCAACCCCCGGGGCAGCGCAGCAGGTCGTCATCGCACTCGGCAGCGGTGTCTCCACCCGCGCCGATGTCGGTCGACCCGGCTTGGCCAGCGGCTCCGCTCGTACTTTCTTTCCCCGCAGTGCCGCCCTCGCTAGGGGTGAACCCGCCCGCGCCTACGGAGCCGCTAGTTCCGGTTGCGCTGTTTCCGCCGCCCGCCGCGCCAGAGTTCGACTCACTCAGCCCGCCGGCAGAGTTGCTGTGCGCGCCGGCAGAGTTGCCCTGCGAGCCGGCAGCGGGTCGGCCCGCTTCACCGCTGGCTCCGTCGTCGATGCTGATCAGGGCATTGCCCCCGCAACCCGCTCCGAACAGCCAAGCGCTACAGAGGAGTATACCCGATACACTCGCCTGCCGAGTCCCACTGATCATTGCTAGGGTTTAGTGGAGGCCACCACAAGAGTAAATTGGCCGGGTGCGTGGACGCTCAAAAGCTGCCGCCGAAGTTCAGCGCGTTGAAGGTCCCGTTCCCCGAACCCACGCGAGCCCCGAGACCAAAACTGAGCGTGCGACCCCAAGCCAATTGCTTCACTACATCGACACGACCGGCACCGGTGTAGCGAGAGGCCGTGGGGCTGCCGGGCGTCGGCAGGGCGTAGAAGCCTGCGCTCGGCACGAGCCACCAGCTCTTGCGCAAAGGGATGGCATACGTCAGGCCGCCGCCCATGCCGGCGTCGATTGCGCAGCCGGCGTTGGAGAAGCCGTGCAAAACCAGCGGCGGGGCCAAGCGTAAGAACGTGTAGCGCTGCAAAGCGAAGCCACTGACCGCGTTGCCGCTAGCGTCTGTGCGCGAATCACAGCCGGGAAATGAGTTGCCTTGCGCGAACAGGCCGCTGGTCAAGCTCAGCCGCAACGGTGTGAACGCGGCGTCGAGCCGTGGACCGCGCGCGCTGGCGAACAGGTCGTCACTGCGCAGGGGGGTGACGATGGGCACGAGTGGCGCGGCGTGCGGTTGCGCGTTGGCAAGCGTCGGCGTGGTCAGCGCAGCGGCGAGTGCGCTGGCCGCAATGACGGCTCTGGTCGACCCACGCGCGCGAAATCGCCTGAGATGAACACCGCCCATGAACGGAAGCGTGATGCCCCAGAGGGGGAAGTCAAGCGACGGCTCGGCGCCCGAGCGATCAGCGAGAAAGCAGCTCGCGGCAGTTGAGTGCGTCGAATTTCGACTGCATGGCGCTAAGCCGGGGCGAGCGCTGGTTGTTTGGCGCAGCCATTCACACGCGCCCTTGGGGTCGGGGGTGGCTTACAGGATCCTGCCCGGAATGCGCGGTTCGGGGTTGGCTTCGAGCCGCGTGCAGCGGAATGCTGGCATACAGTTGCTTCGCATCCGTCATGGTGACGAGCTCGTCTTTGGGCGTGTGCAAGCACAGAGCCAAACGCCAGCCAGCACCGTCGAAAGCAAGCGCACGCCGCGAGCGTAGCGGAGCGCTGCGCCACCGAAAGCGATTTCTCCCGGGCGCGGCACCCCCGCGTCAGATCGCGGCGGTCTCGTCGCGCAGCAGCGCCCGACCGCGTTCGCATTGCGCGGCCAGACCTGCGAGCGACTTTCGCCCGACTAACTTTGCCAGCCAAGGCTCGGCCACATGAACGCCATCGAACAGTTTGAGGGGCGATGGGGTGCGGATCATCATCACCATGCCCGAGAGCACGGTGCGGGTGATGGCGGCGCGAAAGCCACTCCCCTCGATCACGCAAGCCACGCCCAGAAGCTTTGCGCCTTGCGACGTGATCATCGCCGCGGAAGCCGCGCGCTCTGCGTCCTCCGGCGGGGGCGCGCCCGGCGTGACGACGCATAGGAAGACGACCTTGCCCGGATCGCGGGCCACAGCGCCATGCAACACGTCGCGCTGAATCGCGAAGCGCTCACGGGTGGGCTGGCTATGCCAAAGCGCCAGGCAAACGGGCCCGATCATCGCCATCAAGAGCCCGTCCGCGCAGTGTTGGACTTCGAGTTCGAGTGGTTGCCCTGGGAACATCCGCGCTCGATCGAACGGCCGCTCTGCGCGCCATCTTCAGGGCGACCCGAGATTCAGCGTCGGGACGCGCGGTCGTCGCCCAAACGAGCCCAAGAACGCAAAAAATTAACGAGCTTTTCGGGATCGTTCACACCCACTATCGAGTGACGCTGCCCGCTGACGAGCTCGATCTTCACCTCGTCTTGAGCGCTGCGCTTGGTCTGATGCTTGAGCCAGCTCACGTCTCGCACCTCCGTCGCCGGGACCCGCACGACCCGGTGCAGCCGTGACCAGACGAAACCATGCTCGAAAACTTCCACCGTTTGCCGCCAGCGCAACAGGGGCACGACCAAAAATGCAACGCCCATCACCAGTGCGCCAATCGACGCGGGTGCGCGCTCCGCCAACGCTTGCTTGGCGGCCGTACCAACGCCTGCGAACCCGCTGGCCGCCGCCAGCAGACAGACCGAGCTCACGTACCAAAGCCAGCCCCCCGCGCCGAAGCTGCCACGATGCACGGAGAGGCTTTTGCCCATTTCCACGCGAGGACATTGCCGCAGGCACGCTGCGAGCGCAATCGCCGCTTGCCCACGTCAGCGCCTGCAAATCGGTGATAAGCCAGCGTGCATCACTCGCCCACGCCGACTCATGACCTTCACGCCGACGCAGCTCAGCCGGAAAAACTCCTGACATGAAACGGCCGGATTGGTTCCTGATCGGAATGGCCTTGTCGGTGGTGCTGGCCTGGGTGCTGCCCGATCCCGGCGCCAAAGGCGGCAGCCTACACCCGGAGCTCGTGAACAAACTCGGCGTGTCGCTGATCTTCTTCCTGCATGGCCTGACCTTGTCGTTCGCGGCGCTCGGCGCGGGCGCGAAAAACTGGCGACTCCACCTCTTGGTTCAAGCCTGCACGTTTCTCCTCTGCCCAATCTTGGGCCTACTGCTGCTCGCAACCATCGGTCGCCACCTATCGGTCGATCTACGCACCGGCCTGTTCTTCCTGTGCGCCTTGCCGTCCACCGTCTCCTCCTCAGTGGCCCTGACCGCCACCGCCAAAGGCAACGTACCCGCCGCGGTGTTCAACGCCACCATCTCCAGCCTGATCGGCGTCGTGCTCACGCCGCTTTGGCTCAGCGTGGTGCTCGGCGCGGCCGGCCGTTCACTGCCCATCGCAAGCGTCGTCCTGGACCTGCTCAAGTGGCTGGTCCTCCCGCTCGTCATCGGACAACTACTACGCCCCATCGGGGGGCGCTTCGCCACGCGCCACAAAGCCCGCATCAGCATCCTCGATCGCCTCACGATCCTACTCCTTGTCTACACCTCCTTCTGCGACTCGGTAAAAGACGGCGTGTGGCACGCGGGGGGCCGCGCGCTGATCGTCTCGTCGCTAGCCTCCGTATTCGTCCTCTCCGTCACGATGCTCATCGTCTGGCAACTGAGCCGCGCGCTAAAGTTCGACCTCGGCGACCGCATCGCCGCTCTCTTCTGCGGCTCGAAAAAGACGCTCGCCTCCGGCGTTCCCATGGCGCGCCTCATCTTCGGGGCCCACCCCGGACTCGGCATCATCCTATTGCCCCTCATGCTCTACCACCCGCTCCAGCTCGTCGTCGGCGGCTGGCTCGCCGGTCGCTTCGCGCGCGCCGCCGCCCCGCCCGCGCCCCCGCCACCCCTCTCCGCCTGAAGACTGGTTTTGATGGTCACCCGGTGTGACCCAGCCCCACATAGCCTTCGGCGTCAAAGGGCGGCTTCCGTCGCAACCACATCGCGTGATGGGCGCTGCGATTCGTGCACGACGTTTGAATGCGGGATCTCATGACGACAGGAGTATCGTCGCGACGCGCGCTGATGCTCGAGCCTCCAGTGCTTGTCGAGCGCGCTTCAGGTCTGCAGTGACGGTCGCCCTAGACGGTGTGCGGAAGGCCTTTTTCCGTGAGAGTGCCCCGTAATACGCGCAGGTAGCCGACCTTGCTCTCTTGCTCGGTGAAGTGCGCGAGCCCCCGTGGCGCCGGCCCGGGTGAGGCGCAGACTTCGGAGCCGCAAGATCGGCAACGACGACCCGGGTTCAGCACGTCGGGGTCGACGCTCGAATCGTAGCCTCGTCCAGCGAAGTGCTTCGCGCCAGACCGATGCCGCACTTCGCTCGGGCGCGTCGGTGATGGCCATGAGTTGGCGCTCACTTCATGAAGTCGCGGCGCGCCGCCGAAGGCTGGGCCGGAGCGCGACGCGCTGTTTGACCATCAACCAGAAAGGATTGCTCGAAAGGGGGAAAGTCGTGGCTCAGTGTTTGGAGGCGGGTGTGCGGCCCGGGGGACCGGTGTGGCATTGGCCGAGCGCGGAATAAGCGCCGCGGCGCCCTTTACAGGGGAGGCCAAGCAGGAAAGAATGACTCACTTGGACTTCAAACGAGGCCTAGTTCGCGCGCAGAATTTAGTCGGATCCGTGTGGCAGGCGCCGGCGGATGAGAAGGCGGGGCAACTCGAGATCACGAGTCCTTGGACGGGGCAGGTGATCGGCAGTGTCGGGATGTCGGGGCGCGCGGACGTTGCGGCGATCGTCGAGGCGGCGCGTGAGCCGGCGGCGCGCTGGGCGAAGACTCCGATCAAGGAGCGCGTGCGGCCGCTCGCGCGGTTTCACGAGCTGGTGACGCAAGCGTTGGATGAGCTGTCGCAGACGGTGTCGCTCGAGTCGGGCAAGACCGAGGCGGAGGCGCGTGCGGGGCTCCTGCGCGGCTTGGAGGTCGTCGAGTTTGCGCAGAGTTTGCCGAATTTGGATCGAGGTGGCGCGCTCGAGGTGTCGCGCGGGGTGACGTGTGAGTATCGGCGGGAGCCGCTCGGCATCGTGGCGGGCATCGCGCCGTTCAACTTCCCGGCCATGGTACCGATGTGGATGTTTCCGCTCGCGATCACGCTCGGCAATGCGTTCGTGCTCAAGCCGTCCGAGAAGGTGCCACTAACGGCCTGTCGTTTGGCGGAGTTGATGCTCGAGGCCGGCTACGCGCCGGGCCTATTTTCGCTGCTTCAGGGCGGGCGCGCGGCGGTGGAGGCATTGATCGATCATCCAGAGGTGCGCGCGGTGGGCTTCGTGGGTTCCACGGCGGCCGCGCGCGCGGTGCACACGCGGGCCACGGCGTTGGGCAAGCGCGCTTTGTGTTTGGGCGGCGCGAAGAATCATTTGATCGTGGCGCCGGATGCCAACGAGGCGATCACGGTCAAGTCGGTCGTTGATTCATTCACGGGCTGTGCGGGTCAGCGTTGCATGGCCGGTAGCGTGATGGTCGTGGTCGGTGACGCCGATCGCTTCGTGAGCAAGGTCGTCGCCGCTGCGAGTCAAATCGAGCTCGGAACGGAGATGGGCGCGTTGATCGATGACGCGGCTTATCAGCGGCTGAGCGCCGGGCTCGCGGAAGCGGCACGGGAGGGCGCGCAGATCTTGCTCGATGGTCGCACGCGCACCGCGCCCGCGGGGTTCGAAGCGGGGCACTGGCTCGGTCCGAGCGTGATCGATCAGGTGACGCCTGGCATGCAGAGCGCGCAGGTCGAGCTGTTCGGCCCGATTTTGTCGGTGATTCGCGTAAAAACCTTGGACGAAGCGTTGGCGCTCGAACAGCTCAGTCCGTACGGCAATGCCACGAGCATCTTCACGCAGAGTGGCGCGGTGGGTAGCTACGTCGCGGAGCGCGCGACCAGCGGAATGGTCGGTGTGAACATCGGCGTGCCGGTGCCGCGCGAACCGTTTTCGTTCGGTGGCACGAAGGATTCCAAGTTCGGGCAAGGGGACATGACCGGGCCCGCCGGAGTCGAGCTCTGGAGCAACCTGAAGAAGATCACGACCAAGTGGGCGATTTCCGAAGACGCCACCTGGATGTCATGACGAGGCCCAAGCGATGAATCAGAAGACGGCTCACAAGCGACCCAAAGCCATTCAGCTCACTTCGCACCCCGGTGGGCCGGGGCCGAAGCCCGTACCCGTGGTTTGGGGCGCGAAAGATCCGATGGTTCGCGGACCGCTGATCGGTACCGTGACCAATACCGCGCAGCGCAACGTGATCGGCACGCACGCGGGGAGCTACTCGGTCTACCGCGCGGTAGCGGTCGCGGCCGGCGCGCTCGACCCACTGCGTAAACCAGACCTGACCAATACCTCACCCACGCACGTGATCGGGCCATTTTCGAGCTGGTTCGACCCGACCAAGATCGTTTCGCTCGACCCCTTCGGAGCGCTGGTGAGCGAGGTGTTCAAGCCTTACTTCGAGCAAGGCTACGACATTCGCCCGACGATTGCCGTCACGCGCGCGCACATCCAATTGCCAGAGTTGGAAGAGGCGATCGCGGCGGGGCGGCTCAAGGTGGACGGCCACGTGCTCAAGCCGGGTGGCTCGGTAGTGGTGGTGAAGGCGGCGCTGGAGCCGGTTTGGTATTTGCCGGGGGTGGCCGCGCGCTTCGGTTGTGACGAGGCCGATTTACGGCGCACGTTGTTCGAGCACACCGCGGGCATGTTCCCCGAGCTCGTCACGCGCTCGGACTTGGAAGTGTTCATGCCGCCGATCGGCGGCGCGACGGTGTACATGTTCGGAGACGTGTCTGGTATTTCGGATCCGAACAAGCCGCTCGCGGTGCGCGTGCACGATGAATGCAACGGGTCTGACGTGTTCGGTTCGGACATTTGCACCTGTCGCCCGTACCTGACGCACGGCATCGAAGAGTGCGTGCGCACGGCGCAAGCCGGCGGATCGGGTGTGATCGTGTACAACCGCAAGGAAGGCCGCGCGCTCGGCGAAGTGACCAAGTTCCTCGTGTATAACGCGCGCAAACGCCAAACTGGCGGCGACCGCGCGGATCAATATTTCGCGCGCACCGAGTGCGTTGCGGGCGTGCAGGACATGCGCTTTCAAGAGCTCATGCCGGACGTACTGCACTGGCTCGGCATCACGAAGATCGACCGCTTCGTGTCGATGAGCAACATGAAGCATGATGCCGTGGTGCGCGCCGGGATTCAGATTTTGGAGCGCGTGGCGATCCCGGACGAGCTGATTCCAGAAGACGCACGGGTCGAGATGGACGCGAAAATGGCGGCTGGCTATTTCACCGAGGGTGCCGTGCCGGACGGCAACGAGCTGGCGAAACCCAAAGGGCGCGGCTACGAAGGGGGCTGATCGTGAGCTCAACCCAGGCCGAGCAGGCCGAGTACGAGTACCTGCAGACGCCGCGCGCGATCCGCGAGCGCTGCGAACTGGTGTTGGAAGCCGCGCGCGAAGGTCGGCTCGAGCATTGGCGGCTAGACGAATCCAAATTGTCCGAAGTCGCGACGCGCGTGGCGACACTCACGCAGCAAAACTATCCGGATCTGACGCGCATCCCCTACCATGGGCGCTACCGTCATTTCGACGTCGGGGGCGTGCCGCGGTTGGCGCAGTTCGACGAAAAGATTGCGCATTTCTCGGCGACCGAGCAGCTCGCCACGCGCTTCGAGTTGGTGATCACGAGCGTGCTCTTGGACGCCGGCGCGGGGCCAACTTGGCAGTACCGCGCCGCCGACGGCACACGCTACACGCGCTCCGAGGGCCTGGCGGTTGCGAGTTACGAGTTGTTCTTGGCTGGCACTTTGGGCGGAAGCGCCGCGGCTCCGCGCGCAGACGCTATCGGGCTCACAGGGCTGACCGCGGGCGCACTGGGAGCCGCGTTTCAAGTGAGCGAGACGAATCCATTGACGGGTCTCGAAGGGCGCGCCGCGCTGCTCCGCCGTCTGGGTGATGTGGTGGCGCTCGCGCCCCAGTATTTCGGTAGCTCGGAGTCCGCGCGACTCGGCAATCTGGGCGTGTGGTTGCTGCACTCGGCGCGAAGCGGGCGACTCGAAGCCAGCGCGATCTTGGCCGCTGTATTGCGCGAGCTGGGCCCGATTTGGCGCGGCCGACCCCACCTCGCAGGCCAGAGTTTGGGCGACGTTTGGCGCCACTCTCGGCTCGGGTTCGTGCCCTTCCACAAGCTCTCCCAGTGGCTCAGCTATTCGCTGTTCGAGCCTCTGGAAGCCGCGGGGCTGCGCATCGAAGGCGCGGATGCGCTGACCGGCCTGGCCGAGTACCGCAACGGCGGCCTCTATTTCGACGCGGGCGTGCTCGCGCTGCGTGATCCGAGCGCGCTCGAGCGCGTGCACGCGGTGGGGTCGGATTTGGTGATCGAGTGGCGTGCGCTGACTTTGGCTTTGCTCGATCGCACGGCCCCGCTCGTGCGCAATGCACTGGGCGTCAGCGCGGAGCAATTGCCGCTGGCACGCGTGCTCGAAGGCGGAACTTGGCGTGCGGGCCGCGCGATCGCGCTCGAGCGACGTGCCGACGGGCGCCCACCCCTGCTGATTGATAGCGACGGTACGGTATTTTGATGTCGAGAAGTGAGCCCATGAATAGCAACGTGACGGTCGTCGATCACCCACTCGTGCAACACAAACTCAGCCTGCTGCGCCAGAAGGATCGCAGCACGAGCGGCTTTCGCACGCTATTGGCCGAAATCAGCATGCTGCTCGTGTACGAAGTGACGCGCGACTTGAAGCTCACGTACACGACCATCGAGACCCCGCTCGCCACCATGCAAGCACCCAGCATCGACGGCAAGAAAGTGGTGCTGCTCAACATCTTGCGCGCCGGCACGGGTATGGTCGAGGGCATGTTGAGGATTTTACCCTCCGCGCGCGTGGGCAACATCGGCCTCTACCGCGATCCCGAGACGCTGGGCGCGGTCGAGTACTACTTCAAGCTGCCGAGCGACATGGTCGACCGCGACGTGATCGTGGTCGACCCAATGCTCGCGACCGGCAACAGCGCCGTCGCGGCGGTCGATCGCGTGAAGACCGCGAATCCCCGCTCGATCAAATTCGTGTGCTTATTGGCCGCACCCGAAGGTCTGAGCAACTTCCAAGAAGCGCACCCGGACGTGCCCGTGTGGACCGCATCGATCGACAGTCACCTGAACGAGCACGGTTACATCATCCCCGGCTTGGGTGACGCTGGCGACCGTCTATTCGGCACCAAGTGAGCGTGGAGGGCCGCTCACCACTCGAGCAATAGCTCGCCAGAAAACTCGCTGCGCTTCGCGATGCGCACTCGGCCGCTCACACCCGCGTGCATCATCGTGCCCTCGAACACGCCGACGTGATGACAGTCCAAGAAGTGTTGCACGTTGTCCAAGTCGATGATGCAAGCTTGCGCGGCCTTGAACGTCACCGAGCAGCGGCTGGGACGAATGTTGACCGCGTAGGTGTTCGCTACCGCTTCGATCACCGCGTGCACGCCAATCGCCGAGCCCAGGGTGACTTTACCGAGGACTGATTTGGCCAGGACCGCGGGGCCGACCGAGCCGATGGCGCGCAACGCCTGACGCAGCGACAGATTTGGATGAAACACGTCGGCGGCGGCGACGAGCAACGGAGCAAATTCGGCAACCGGGTAGAAGCCGAACGGCAGGTAGCGCTCGCGTGCACCGTCCAAGTTCACGCCGCGCCGCTTGGCACCCTCCAGCACGCCCAAAAAGAACATCCCGGCGATCGTCGAATCGGCAGAGATCAAGGAAAGTGCTCGCGGTACGTCGAGCGCCTGATTCCACGGGGGCTCCTTGAAGCGAGTCAGGTCCGTGCCAATATCGGGCTGGAATGTAACCATCCGCAGCTCGGAAGCTAGCATATCCCTTTCCGTGCTCGCCAACGAGGCTATGCTTGGGGGCAAGATATTCGGTGACATGCGCGCTACCTCCGACGACATCGTGTGTCCATTTCCGGCATTGTCCGGAGCTGCCGCGGAGCTGAGCCAGGTACGCGGCACTTTACTTGCGTCCTCCATTCAGTCGTTGCGGTCTCGCGGACTCTTCGAGCGCTACACGACGCTCCTTCCGGCGAGCCACCGCGATCGGGTCTTGAATAGTGTTGCAGGCGAGTGGTTGAGCGCTGAAATCGCGCTCGCCCACTACGATGCCTGCGAAGGGCTAGCGCTGAGCGTCGAAGAGCAAATCGCGATGGGGCGAGAAGTCTCGCGGCGCGCTCACGAAACGGTTTTGGGTCTGGTCGTGAAGATGGCGCGCGGTGTGGGGGTCACGCCTTGGGTCGTGTTTCCGAAGATCAACTCGCTCTATGGTCGCTTCTTTCGAGGCGGTGGCATCCAGATCACGCGGCTCGGCCCCCAAGACGCCCGGGTGCAAACGCTCGGCCTCACGCCGCTCGGCATCCGCTACTTTCGCAACGCGTATCTGGGGATGTACGAGGCGGGAGTGGGGATGTTCGCGTCGAACGTGCGGGTGCGCGGGGCCTCGCTCGCCGCCTCACCCCCCGCGAAAGATTTCGTGCTGCACCTGCAGTGGGAGTGAGCGCCGCGCGGCACCGGACTCACCGCGCTCGACGGCCCAAACAGGGGAGGCCGCTGTAGCGAAATGGCGCGTAAGAAGCTAGGCTCGGCCACCCGTGAACGTGGAGGAGAACGCTTGAGACTCAGCAAAGCCATAATTCCGATGGGGCGCCCGCTGCACGGAGATCTCCCCCTGCAACACGTGACGACGGGTGATGGCGGCACCAGCCGCGTTGCGGCATTGCAAATCGAAGAGCTGCTGCAGGCTGGCATTTCTCAGGTGGCTTTGGTCATCCCGCCCCAGAACCAGCGCGTGTTCCAGGAGCTCTCGGCTCAGTTTGGTCCGGCTTTGGTCGCCGTCGAGCAACCCGAACCACGAGGCTTCGGAGATGCGATCCTATGCGCCGAGGCTTGGATTGCGGGGGAGCCGTTCATCGTCCAAGTCTGTGATCACGTGTTCATCACGCACGCGGCCGCGTCTTGTACGCATCAGCTGCTCGAGGTCGCCGCGCGTGAGCAGTGTGCGGTGTCGGCGGTGCAGGTCAATGCCGAGAGTCAGCTGCCGTACTTCGGGGTCATCGGCGCCTCCCGTGTCAAAGCCGCGATGCGCCTGTACAGCATCGACACGGTGATCGAAAAGCCGACGCCCACGGTCGCCGAGGAGCGTTGCATCATTCCCGGGCTCCGCCAGGGGACTTACCTCGCGTTGTTCGGCACGCATGCGCTCACCCCGCAAGTGTTCGAGGTCTTGCGTGAGCAGCAGCGAAGACTCCCCACTGGCGAAAAGCTGGGGCTCACGGACGCACTCGCGGAGCTCGCGGCACGCGAAAAATACCTCGCGCTCGAGGTCGACGGCCAACGCATCGATCTGGAGAGCCCGTTCGGCTTGCTGCGCGCGCAGCTCGCGCTCGCGCTGTACGGCCCGAGGCGTGAAGAGGTGCTGCGATTGTTGTTGGAAGAAGTGGCGCGCACTCCCGAAAAGCGAGGAGCCCATTGAATCACCGGCTCCTCCGGGCCATCACGGATCCGTCCCAAGAGGCGCGCGTCGGCGTGTTGGAAGAGTTCGCGGCGTCGGCGAGCTTCGGCGAGCTGTGCGACGCTGCGCGCGCGCTCGATGTCTTCGCCCGTGACACGAGCCACAACCTGTACCAGCGCGTGCGGGCGATCTTCCAGACCTACGCGCTCTATCGTTACTTGATTCCAGCCCGCCCCGAACTCGCGCGCGCAGGCCGGATCCCGCACGACGGCCAAGAGCTGCTGCTCGACCGTCACTACGCGGCCGCGACCGATGCGTTCTTGGCGCACGCGGACAGCGAAGGTTTGTCCGACCCGCTGGCGAGCGCGCTCGCGGCCGCCTATCACGGGCTCGGCTTTCACATCTTGGCCGAGCAAGTGCAGCGCTCGGTGCGCTCCCAGCGTGGCAATCGCTGGATGTTTCGTACCGGTCACGCGCTCGACCACCCGCTTCGCGTTCGCGACAAGCTGAAGCAACCGGACGCCGACGGCGTCTATCCCGTGCTCGTCGAGCGCACGCCGGTCCGCATGGATCTGACCCATAGCGGTTGGAGCGATATTTTCTTTTTGGGTATGGATTTCCCCGAAGGCGCACGCGTGATCAACGTGTCGGTCGACCTCGCCGTGTACGAGCGCGACGAGCAGACCGCGCCGCCCATCACCTGCTTCTTGCGTGTGATCGACGAGCCCGTGCTCCGCCTCGCGAGCATCGATCTAGATGCCGTCGCGGATTTGCGGGACACCTCGGAGGTGTTCAATTATGCTAGTGATTACTTGGGGTTACTCAAGGCGGCGGTGATTGCGTCGGGGCTCGTTCCGGCGGCCCTCGAGGGCTCGGGTCAGCCACTGTCGTTGGTACTCGAGCAGCTCGTTGGGCCGAATCGCGGCCTCGAACTCGCGAGTCAGGTGAATGACATTCCGAAGGGAAGTCGGCTCGCGGTCTCGACCAATTTGCTCGGTGGTCTGATCTCGGTCTGCATGCGAGCGACGGGACAGATCCAGTCGCTCACCGGTTGCTTGACCGAGTCCGAGCGTCGCATGGTTGCCAGTCGCGCGATCCTCGGTGAGTGGTTGGGTGGTTCCGGCGGCGGCTGGCAAGACAGCGGCGGCGTATGGCCGGGCATCAAGTTGATCGAAGGCGTGCGCGCGGTCGAAGGGGACGTCGAGTTCGGTTCGAGCACCGGGCGGCTATTGCCACGTCATACTTTGCTCGGCAGCGATCGCGTCTCCGAAGAAGCGCGCCGGAAGTTGGAAGCTTCGCTGGTCGTGGTGCATGGCGGCATGGCGGCCAACGTGGGTCCGATCTTGGAGATGGTGACCGAGCGCTTCTTGCTCGGTACGGCTCGTGATTGGAACGCGCGTCAGGAGCTGCTGCGTGCTTTCGATAGCGTGGTCGACGCACTGGCCGCGGGTGACGTGCGCGAGCTCGGCCGGCTCACGACGCGCATCTTCGAAGGGCCACTCGCGACTATCATCCCGTGGGTCTCCAATTTCTACACGGAGTCCCTGATCGCGGATGCCCGCCGCAGGTTCGGCGCTGATTTTTGGGGATTTTGGATGCTGGGCGGCATGTCGGGCGGCGGCATGGGCTTCATCTTCGACCCCAAGATCAAGGCCGAAGCGGAACGCGAGATGCTCGAGATCATGCGTCGCCGCAAGAACGAGCTGGCGTCGAGCCTGCCGTTCGCGATGGACCCGGTCGTGTATCGCTTTGCGATCAATTCGTCGGGCACGGCGGCGGAGCTGCTCACGGGCTCGGACGCGCTGTTCTCGGCTGACTACTACCTGTGCATGCTGCCGCGCTGGTTGCAGGAGGGGTCGCGTTCCTTCTCCGATCATCGCCGGCGCGAGCTCGATGGTTTTTCGAAGCTCCATCTGCGCGGCGCGCGCGCCGAGCGCGTCGGCCCGCTCTTGCTCGGCCGCTTGCTTCCGGCCGCGCGCGCGGGGGTGGACGCGGAGGATTCGTTGCCGGCGCTGCTCGAGCGTTATGGTTTCGATGCCGAGCAACACGAGCGCATCCGCGAAGACTTGCGCGGCGAGCGCATTGGTCTCGCCAAAAACCGGCTACCCGCGGACACGCCGATCGAAGACGTGCGTCCGGGGGACGTCGTGCAAGCGCAAGACCTCGGCGCAGATACCCAACGCGTGGGCCGCCAAGCGCTCGAACGCGGCGAGGCATTCGTGATCACGCTGGCGGCGGGCGCAGGCTCGCGTTGGACGCACGGAGCCGGCACGGTGAAGGCCATTTACCCCTTTGCCAAGCTGCGGGACCGCTTTCGAACCTTCTTGGAGGTTCACTTGGCGAAGACACGCCGCCGCGGCCGCGAGTTCGGCGTCACGCCGCTGCACGTGATCACCACGAGCCACCTCACGCACACCCCAATCGCGAGCTTGCTCGAGCGCGAGCGCGGGTACGGCCTCGGTGACGCGGTGTGTCTGTCGGAGGGCCGCTCGATCGGCTTGCGCTTGGTGCCGACCGCGCGCGACCTGCGCTTCGCCTGGGCGGAGCTACGTGAGCAGAAGCTCGAAGAGCGCAAACAGAAAGTGCGTGACGACGGTCGCGCCGCCTTGATCGACTGGGCGGTTCGTACCGGTGAAGCCAGCGACTATCGCGACAATTTGGCCGGGCAGTGCTTGCATCCCGTAGGTCATTGGTACGAAGTCGCAAACCTCTTGCTCAACGGCACGTTGGCTCGCTTACTCGAGGCCCGGCCGCAGCTGAAGTACGCCATGCTGCACAACATCGACACGTTGGGTGCGGATCTCGATCCGAGCTGGCTCGGTCGTCACATCCAGAGCGGCGCGTGCTTGAGCATCGAGGTCATGGAGCGTCGGTTGGAAGATCGCGGCGGCGGGCTCGCCCGCGTCAGCGGCCGCCCGAGGCTCGTCGAAGGTCTGGCCCTGCCGCGTGAAGAAGACGAAGCCAAGCTCACCTACTACAACTCGCTCACTACGTTCATCAGCATCGACCCGCTGTTGGGCCATTTCGGTCTGACGCGCGCGGACCTCTCCGATCAGCGCGCGGTGAGGCGCGGCGTGCGAAATCTCGCCCAACGCCTACCGACGTACATCACGCTGAAAGAAGTGAAGCGGCGTTGGGGCAACGCGCAAGAAGACGTCTTCCCGGTCACCCAGTTCGAGAAGCTGTGGGGCGACATGAGCACCCTGCCCGACGTTTCCGTGCAGTTCTTCTGCGTGCCGCGCCCGCGCGGCCAACAACTGAAAGACGTGGCGCAGCTCGATGGCTGGCTGCGTGACGGCTCGAAGGACTACGTCGAAGGTCTGTGCGACTTCGATGAACCGAGCCCGGCCCGTGATTGAGCGCTCCGACCGCGGAGCGCTCAATCGAGCGTGAACGAAAAAGTCGCGCCCTGTTCGGGCGCGGCTTCGGCCCAGATGCGCCCGCCATGACGAGTGACGATGCGGTGCACGATGGCCAGGCCCACTCCCGTGCCCTCGAACTCTTCTTGCCGATGCAACCGCTGGAAAACTCCGAATAGCTTCGAGGAGTAACCCATGTCGAAGCCCGTGCCGTTGTCGTGCACGTAGAACACGGCCGAGCCGTGATGATCGCGCTGACAACCCACCTCGATCTGCGCGGGCTTACGATGGCGCGAATACTTGAACGCGTTGCTGAGCAAGTTCATGAACACCTGCCGCAGCAGTGCCGGGTCGGCTTGGCACGGGGACAGATCGCCCACGGTGACCGTCGCTTCACTGGGGGCGAGTTCGCGCAGGCATTCCGCGACCAGCTCTTTGGTGTCGACCGTGCGCCGCTTCAGCGGTTGGCGCGCGAGCCGAGAGAAAGCGAGCAAATCGTCGATCAGCTGACCCATGCGCGCGGCCGCGCCGCGCACGGCCGTCAGGTAGCGTTGCGCTTCGGGCGGGAGGCGGGGGCCAAAGTCTTCGGTCAAGGCGCGGGAGAAGCCGTTCATCGCGCGCAGTGGCTCGCGCAAATCATGCGACACGGAGTAGCTGAAGGCTTCCAGTTCTCGATTGGCGCTCTCCAGCTCGGCGGTGCGCTCGCGCACGCGCGCTTCGAGATCCACGTTGAGGCGTCGGATTTCTTGCTCCGCTTGCTTACGCTCGGAGATGTCGTTCAAGCTGCCGTGCCACGTCACGCTGCCGTCTGCGCCTCGCACGGGCATCGAGTGGGCTTCGACCCACACTTCGCCGCGCCCGGGAATGATCACTCGCCATTCGTGTCGCCAGGGCGACAACGTGCGTATTGATTCCTCCACGGCCAAACGCACGCCTTCGGTGTCGTCCGGGTGATACATCCGAATCAAGAGCCGCCCGTCTGCCGCGAGCTGTTCTTGGCTCAGACCGAACAAGCGCGTGAGCGCCGGACTCACGTACGGAAAGACCACGCGGCCGTCGGCAGTGGCCGTCACCGAATGCAGCATTTGCGGTGACGCGGCCGCCATCGTCTCGAGCCGGAGCTTCTCCGCGCGCAGTGCCTCACGCACTTCACGTTGGTCGTGGATATCGGTGTTGGCGCCAAACCACTGCACGATCGCGCCCGCGTTGTCGTACAGGGGCACCGCGCGCGCCTCGCACCAGCGGTACACGCCGTCATGCCGGCGCAGCCGGAACTCCATGCGGTATTGCGCACCAACCTTCACCGCGTCGTGCCAAGCCAGGTACGCCGCCTCCCGGTCTTCGGGATGAATGGGCTCACCCCAGTCCTCGCCCAACATGCCTCCTGCGGGCGCGCCTACGAATTCGAGCAACTGCTTGCTCGCGTAGTTGGCCGCGCCATCCGGCCCGCACGCCCACACGAGTTGAGGCAGGGACTCGACGATCTGCCGGTACCTGGACTCACTCTCGTCGCTCATGGTCTTCTTTCTCCACGGCCAACAAACGCGCGAGCGTGCCTAGGAATACGTCGGCCCCGAACGGTTTACGCAGGATTTCACGCACGCCCAGCGCGCGTAAATTTTCGACCTGGTCGGTCGAGATGGCGCCCGTCATGACCGCGACGGGGATATGCAGGCCTCGGGCGCGCATCGCTTTGACGACGCCCAACCCGTCCAGCTTGGGCATGGCCAAATCGGTGATCACGGCCGCTATCTCGCCGGCGTGCTGATCGAGCTGAGCGAGGGCGTCGACTCCGTCCGTCGCATCGAGTACCCGGTAGCCGCGCCGGCGAACGCTCGAACCGAGCACGCGCAAAATAGCCGGTCCGTCATCGACCAAGAGCAGCAGCGGCTCACGGACGCTGGGTGCCTCAGGCATTTGACTGGCCGTGGCGCGTGCGGGCTCTGCGCGATGCGCGCGCAAGTAGACTCTGAACTCCGAGCCGGCACCCGCCGTGGAGTCCACCTGAATGAAGCCGCCGTGGCTCTCCACGATACCGAGCACCGAGGAGAGGCCGAGCCCGGTGCCTTTATCCAAGTCTTTGGTGGTGAAGAAGGGATCGAAGATATTGCCCAAATGCTCGGGTGAAATACCGATCCCGGTGTCCTTGACCGAGAGCAAGGCATACAGCCCGGGCTGGCTTCCGGGATACTTGCTCACCGTAGCGGCGTCGATCAGCGTGAGCTCCAGACGAATCGTCAACGAGCCCCCGTTCGGCATCGCGTCGCGCGCGTTCACGCACAAATTGATCAGCACCTGCTGCAGCTGAGTCGGGTCGGCCAGCACCAATACGTCGTCGGCTCCGATCTCCAGGCGTACACTCACGTCCCGCGGGAAGGTGTCGCGAATGATGGCCGACATCTCGTCGATGGCGGCGTTCAGCCGGACCGGTACGCGATCACCGCTCGTACCGCGGCCGAAGCTGAGCAGTTGCTTCAGCACTTTTGCTCCGCGCAGCGCGCTGCTCTCGATCGTGTCGAGCAGATCCACCTGGGAGGGCTCGGTGACCGTCTCTCGCAGTAGCCCTTCCGCGACCAGGATCGGCAAGATGAAATTGTTCAGATCGTGCGCGACTCCGGCCGCCAAGCGCCCGAGGCTCTCGAGCCGCTGTGCGCGCAACAGCCGCGCCTCCAAGATGCGCTTTTCGCGCCATAAACGCGCCCGATCGAGCGCACTTTGCACGGCCACCGGCAAGCGTGACAGCCGGTCCTTCAACAGGTAGTCGGCCGCGCCTTCGCGCATGGCGGCGACGGCCAAGTCTTCACCGATGGTGCCCGACACGAGAATGAACGGCACGTCCGCGTAGCGCGCCTTGAGTAACGCGAGCGCGGTCAGCCCGTCGAATTGGGGGAGCGCGTGGTCGGATAGGACCAGATCTGGGCGCTGCGCGAGCGCGGCTTCGTAGCCCGGGCGGTCGTGAACGCGCCGCAGCTCGAAGCTCAAACCGCCCGCTCGCAGCTCGCGCTCGACCAATTCGGCGTCGACCGTGCTGTCTTCGACGAGCAGGATGTCGAGCAGATCACTCACGCGGTCGAACCCGGCGGCGAGTTCAAGATCAGCCAATAAAGCCCAAGTTCGGTGATTGCCGCGAAGAAGCCATCGAAGTCCACGGGCTTGACGATATAACTATTGACACCGAGATTGTAGCTTTCGACGATATCGCGCTGCTCGTTCGAGGAAGTCAAGACCACGACCGGAATCGAACGCGTGCGCGGGTCTGTTTTTATCGACTTCAAGACCTCGAGGCCATCGACCTTGGGCAGCTTCAGATCCAACAACACCAAGCGCGGCTTGTCGTCGATTGAGCGACTCGCGTATTGATTGCGTGCAAACAAAAAATCCAAAGCCTCTTGTCCATCGCGAGCAATCTCGATGCGATTGGCGAGGTTCGACTTTTTCAGCGCGCGCAGCGTGAGCTCCAAGTCGGTGGCGCTATCTTCCACCAGCAGAATTTCTACCGGAAGCCCAGGTTTCATCCGTCCTCGCGGCCCAGCCTAACACGCTTGCTTGCGAGCGTAGTGCGCTGAACTCGAAGTCTGGACTGGCGCTGACCCCCACAGAATGCCGGCCAGAAATCGCAAAAATGCCGCGCGTTTACGAAATAACGGGCCGCAATCGGCAAAAGCCTCGTCTAAGCCGGCTCGAGCCACTGCTGAGCACGAGCGAGGTGCGCTCTCAACCGGTCGTCAAGCGCGCGCGCCGCGCCGCCAAGATCTTCGCGAACGACCTGAGTTCGACCTCACTCGGGGTGAGGCCCGTTTGCTCGACATCGTTTAGGCCGATCGCACCGCAGTTGAGTGCGCGCAGGAAGTAATTGAGTAGCCCCTGGCCGGTGGCCGCATCGTCGAACACTTCACCGACGAGCGTGGCCTGGGCTGCCTTTTCGACGAAGTTTTTCAAGCGTTCCGCCGCGCTGCTCAGCCCCTCGAGAAAGAAAGCATAGCAGGTCGCGTAGCGCACCGGCAGCTGAGCGGGATGCAGGTCCCAGCCTTGATAATAGCCGCCCTCCAGCGAATGACGGATATGGCGGTGGGCGAGCCGCCACGCGCCGTAGACCGCGGCCCGGTTCTCTTCGAGCTGCTCGGGCGAGAGCGGTTTGCCGCGGTGCGGAGCGACTGGCATCACGTTGGTCGCACCATCGGACAAGAACACGCCCGTGCCTGCGTAGGAGAGCAGCATTAATCCCTTGGCGAGGTCGCACATCGGATGATCCATCATTTGATACGCGGCCGTGATGTTGCACGAGGCGGTGAAGTCGTACGTTCCGAGGTGCGCGCCCACGCAGCGGCCCTCACCGGCCGCAAGTAGGCTCGGCAACGGGCAGTAGCCGTCGGGACCAATCAGCGCCTGCGTGGTTTCGACCATCAGCTCGAAGCGCAAGGTTTTCGCCGGCAATTGGTGGCGATCTTCGAGGATCTCGAGCAAACGGACCAGCGTGCGTGGTTGCTCGGGGATGTTCACCTTGGGCAAGGTGACGACGAAATTTTCGGGCAGTGCGCCGCCACTCTCGGTGAGCAGCGTGTCGAGGAACAGCTCGAGCGTGCGTGCGCCGCGCAGCTTCCATTCTTCACCGAAGGACTTGATGCGGATACCGATGAAGGGCGGCGTGAGGCCTTCTTTCATGGCGCGCGCGAGTTCACTCGCGGCGCGCTGCGCGGTTTCGTCTTCTTCGGCGTCGGGGCGAGCGCCGAAGCCGTCTTCGAAGTCGATGCGAAAATCTTCGACCGCTTCGCGCACCAGCTTGGCCTTCACGCGCTCGTACACGGTCTGCGCCAGCCAGCCCTTCGGACTCAACCGCCGCAGCTCCGCCGAGTCGGCTCGGTAGCGCTCGGCGAGCGTGACGGGGTCGAGGCCCACCAACTCTGCTTCCGTGAGGAAGCCCACGCCCGTAGCGAGCTCGAGCGCGTTGGAGGCGTAGCTTTCGAAGCTGGCCAGCGCGAGCTCGCCGAGGCGTTTCGTGGTGTCGGCCTTGTACAGTTGCGCGCCGCCGTACACGGTGTGCACGGGTTGGCGCGCGGGGCGGTCCCCGGGATAAACGCCGGAAAATGCCCGATTGGCTCGGCTCAAGGCCTCGAAGTGAGAGGCCGCTAGCGTAGTCAGACTCATGACTCAACTTCCGCGATAGGTGGAGTAACCGAACGGACTCAAGAGCAACGGCACATGGTAGTGCTGGCTCGCATCGGTGACGTGAAACTGCAGCTCGACTCGCTCGTAGAACGAGTCTTGCCCGGTGGCCCGGTAGTGCGCCCCCGTCTCGAATCTCAAGCGATATAGCCCTGGCGTGAGCCCGCGATCGCCGAGCAACTGCTTCACGCGCCCGTCGGGATCGGTGAGCGCGCGGCCGAGCTCGACGAATGAGCCATCCTCCAGCACCGCCAACGCGACGCTGACCGCGACGGCCGGCTTGCCCAGCGAGGTATCGAGCACGTGGGTCGTGATGGCGCTCATGAATCGAGCTTCTCCAGGCGAAGGTGGGTGATCTTGGCTTGCTCGGCCGCGGCAATGCCGAGCTCGAGATCCGGCGCGTGCCGGAGGCGGGCTTGAAGTAGCAGCAGCATCTCCTCCGCACTCTTACCCGTGGCGCATACGATGAACGAGTAGCCGAACCGCTCGCGGTAGGCCTGGTTCCCGTCCCGCAACGCGTGCAGGGTGGCTTCGCTCGCGCGTAGGGCCGCGCTCTGCTCGGCCTGCGACCAGGTCGCGGTCGTGGCGAATTTTCTGCGTAAATCTTCGAGGTTCGAGCCGATTTCGGGGTGATGCCCGAATGCTTCTCGAAAATCTTCGGGGCCGAGTTGAGCCCAGATTTCGACGGCTGCCGCGTACATGGCCGTGTGAGTCGCGAACGGCAGGCGCGTGAGCATGCCCTGCACCCAGCGCTTGGAACCGCAACAGCGGGTGAGGGCCTGAGTCGCGGCTTCGCGCGAGAGCGTGTTGAGGGTGGGTGCGGATTCAGCCACGGGTGTCGCCCCACACGCGCAGGCGACTCACGCCGCCGTCGGGGAAGATGCGCAAGCGCAAATGCGTGGCGGGGGTGCTCGTGAGCAGCTCCCGCGCGAAGAAATGCCGCGTGTCGGCCTGTAGCTTGGTTTCGGCGAGCAAGGGCTGCCAAGCGCTGCTGTCGATCAGGTCCGTCGGCTGCGCGCCGGGTGCGTCGATCACTTCTACCGCGCAGCGATCGGGAAAATTGCCCTTGAAATGATTGGTGTCGACCTCGAGCACGCGGGCCGTGCCGCGTGCGCCGAGCCGAATCAAGATCCAATCACTGCCGGGCCCGCGCCGGCGGCGAGTTTCCCAACCCGAACCCATATTCTCGGCGCGGCTCGGCAACAGCAGATTGTTCATGCCGCCGAAGTGCGCGTCCGAACAAGCCAATGCCAGCGCGCCGTTCTCGAGCGCGGCCAGGTTGAAACAGCCCGCGGGCACGTGCGTGGCCGCGAGCGAGTCCAACTCCGGCGCGGCCCAAGCCGAAGACACGTTGCCGTAGGCGCGAAAGCGAGCCACGCCGCCATCGGGGAAGATGTTCAAGCGCAGGTGGCTGACGACTGAACCCGGGCTTGCCACGAACAAGTTCTGCGAGCTCGGGAGCAGCGGCATTTGCGCCAAAAGCTGCTGAAACTCGGCCTTCAGCAGCTCGCCGATGGGCGTCGTGCGCGGCGCGAACAGGCCTTCGACGGACGCGAAGGCGGGATGGTTGCCATTGAAGTGCTGGGTGTCGATGTCGAACGCGAGCAGCGAGCCGGGCACGCCCAATTCGAGCAGGCACCAGTCGTGACCCGGGCCGCGCTTTCGGCGGCTCTCCCAGCCGTCCATCCATTTGCCGCGCTCGGTGTACTTGCCGGCGATGAATTGCGCGCGGCCCGGCACGAGCAGATTTTCCATGCCGGCGAAGAAGTCGTCACTCGTGGCGAGTGCCTTGCCGCCAACCAAAGAGCTTGCCAGATCGACTAGCCCATTGAAGCCAGCCCCTGCTGTATTCACGTCACTCAAGATGCCGTCCTGCGGTGGAGGAGGTGCCGTCCCACGGGACCCTCCGGGTGCGTTTGGCCATCGTACACGCATTTGCCGCGCAGCACGGTGTGATGCACGCGCCCTTGCAGCTCTTGTCCAAGGTATGGTGAAACTTTGTGCTTGAAGAACAAGCGCTCGGGCTCGACGGTGATCGATGCGTCCGGATCCCAGACCAACAGATCCGCTTCGAAGCCCGCCGCAATCTGGCCTTTTCGGCCGGACAAGCCGGCGAACTTCGCGGGCGCGGCGCTCATCCAACGAAACAGCGCGGCCAGATCGGCGCCGCGTCGTCGCGCCTCCGTCCAGACCGCGGGCAGCCCGAGCTGTAGCGAAGCGATGCCACCCCAAGCGTCTTCGAAATCGCCTTGATCGGCGAGCTTGAGCGCGGGGGTGCATGGGCTGTGATCGGTGATCACGAAGTCGATCACGCCGTCCAAGAGCGCGCGCCACAAGCCTTCACGGTTCTCGTGCTCGCGGATCGGCGGCGCGCACTTGTACAACGTGGCCCCGTCCGGGATGTTCTCCGCTTCCAGGCACAAATAATGGGGGCAGGTCTCGACCGTGATCGGCAAACCCTCCGCTTTGGCGGCGCGCAACGTGGGCACGGAGGCCGCGGACGACAAGTGAACGATGTGCACCGGACAGCGTGTCTCGCGGCACAGCTCGACCAACAAGCGAATCGCTTCGTCTTCCCACACTTTGGGTCGCGACTCCAAGTAGCGGCGATACGAGCGGCGGTCCTGGGTTTGCATTTCGGCGCCCAAGTCGAGCTCGGCGTGGGCCAGCAGGGGTAAGCCCGCGTCGCGCAGCACGGGCATCGCTTCGCGCAGGTCGGCGGCCGTGGTGTTCGGAAATTCGTCGATGCCCGAGTGCACCAAGAATGCTTTGCAGCCGAGCACGCCGCCCGCCGCAAGATCGCGCAGGGCCTCGGAGTTGCCAGGCACGACGCCGCCCCAGAAGCCGACATCGACGAAGCATTTGTTTTGGCTGGCGGCGAGCTTGGCGGCGAGAGCCGCGCCGCTCGTGGTCACCGGCAGTGAATTGAGCGGCATGTCCACGAGTGAAGTCACGCCGCCCGCGGCCGCAGCGCGAGTCGCGGTTTCGAAGCCCTCCCACTCGGTGCGACCGGGCTCGTTCACGTGCACATGGCAATCGACGAGGCCCGGGCCGATCACCCAGCTGCCGAAATCGAGCGCGCCCGGCAGTGCCTCTCGGCCGCGCACGACTTCGGCAATGTGCTCGCCGTCGAGCAACACCGTGGCGGGGCCGATTCCATCCGGCTGCACCACGCGAGCGCTGAAATAGCCGCGGTTCGTCATTGAAATTCGGGCTCCGCGAAGTGACACAAGGTATCGAAGTGCGCGGCGCTGTCTTCCACGAACAAGGAGCGCGTGATGCCCGCGACCAAGCGCGCCGCCGAGTACTTCAGACCCGAGATGCTGGCTCCGCCGAAACCCATGCTGAGCAGCCCGCCAAAGGTGTAGTTGTACAGGTGCGCCAAGTGAGGCGCTTGCCCCGGGCTGCGCTCGGTGAACTCGAAGCCCGGGCCGAGGTACGGGTGGCGCAACAGATCCTCGTGCTGCTCTTCCGCGGGAGGCGTGTAGCGGTCCGCCCAGCGCGCGATCTGCGCCTCGAACTGGGCGAGCTCGGGGCGCGCGGCCAAGTCCGTGACGCAGCCGGTAGCGACGATCACGAAATCGACCTCGAAGCGCTCGCGGTCGGTCTCGATCTGCACCGTGTCGCCGTGCGCGCGGAGGGACTTCCAGCGGGAGCCCGGGTGCAGATGAAAAGCGGCGTGCTCGCGGGCGCGGGCCAAGGTGTCCTTGGGCGGCAGCTGGCCCATGCGCATGATTTGCAGGATGAAACGCCATTTTTCGGGATCGGGCAAATCCGCGTGGTGCTTCAAAAAGCCGACGAATTCCGCCCAACGGTAAGCGTTCACGTTGACCAACTGGGGGCGCCGGAAAAACAACCGCACTTCGCGAGCGCCCCGCTCGAGCGCGGTCGATGCGTTGTCGAAGCCCGAAGCTCCCGCGCCCAAGACGGCGATGCGCTTGCCTCTCAGCGCATCGAAGTCGATCGCGTCGCGGGTGTGTGCGTACAGATGCGCCGGCAAAGCGTCGGTGACCGCCCGTGGTACGCGCCACTCTCCCGAGCCGTCGATGCCCGTGGCGAGCACGACGCGGCGTGCGCGCAGCACGCGTTCTCCGTTCGGCCCGCTACAGGGCACCAAGAATTGGCGCGCTTCATGGTCGTATTGCAACGCGCCGACCGTCGTCTCGGGTTCGACGGGGATGTGCAGGGTTTCGCGATACCAGGCCAAATAGCTCGCCCACAGCTCTTTCGGTAACAGCCCGAGCGCCTCCCAGCTGCCGTCACCGAACTGCGCTTCGTACCAAGAGCGTGGGGTCAGGCTGGGGATGCCCAAATCCGGACCGGTGAGGTATTTGGGTGTGCGCAGCGTGCGCATGCGCGCGAAATTCAGCCATGGCCCGGCGCGATCGAGCGGATTGCGATCGATCACGAGCAGGTTCCCGACGCGCTCGCGCATCAGTCCGAAGGCCGCCGTCAGCCCGCTCTGCCCGCCGCCCACGATCACGACATCGTACACGGGCTCGCCGGAGGCTGAACGCTGGGGATTGACCCAGGGGCGCCGAGGGTAGTCGAGCAATTCCAGATCGCGCTGCACGCGGCGCGCGAGTTCGGTGAGGCCCAATGCGGAAGCGTTGCGGGTGGTCATTTCAAGTGATTTGCCGTGATAAGAGGCGCTCCAAGCGCACGTCGGCGATAGCACGCAAGTGAGCCGCGGGGCGGCCGTGACGCAGCGCGACCAGCTCGGCCACGATGCTGACCGCGATCTCTTCCGGGCTGATCGCGCCGATATCGAGCCCTACGGGCGCAAACACGCGCTGCAACGGAAAATCTCCGTCGCGCTTGGCGCGCACGCGCTCGACCAGGCGGAACACTTTGCGCTTGCTGCCGACCAGCCCCACGTACTGCGCATTTTGCCCAGCCGCCGCGGCCAGCGCGGCTTCGTCTAGCTGATGATCGTGAGTCATGATCAGCACCCAGTCGGCGTCGCCCAACGCGGCGTTACGTAGCTCGCTCCCCGGGTCGCCGAGCACGAGTCGACACTCGGGAAAGCGCTCGGCGGTGTTCAGCTCTTCGCGTTCGTCGATCACGGTCACCTCGAAGCCGACGCTGCGGGCGAGCGTGGCCGTGGGTTTCGCGACGTGACCTGCGCCCAGTAACCAGAGCCTCGGAGCGGGCAGAATTGGTTCCACGAAAATCTCCATGCGGCCCCCGCAGCACATGCCGAGGTCGTGCGCCAAGTCACGAATCAAGAGTTCGGGCTCGCGCGAGACGAGCGCGTGCCGTAAGCTCTCCAGAACGACGCGCTCGATCGCGCCCCCACCCACGGTACCGAGGGTGCTGCCGTCTTCACGCAGCAGCAGGCGTGCGCCGGGTTGCTGCGGAGTGGACCCGGAGGCACGCACGACGGTGGCTAGAGCCCCGCGCTGACGGCTCGTCAGCAGCTCGAGCAGAGCCTGAACGACATCGCGCACGGCCATAGGATGTGCCAACAAACGCGCTTCGTCCATATTTCTCGCGCTACTCACGCCGGAAACAATTCATGCGCCATGATAGGCTGCGCACCATGGGCGTTCGGTTTGTGCTGAACGGAAGAGCCGTCACGGCAGAGGGACCCGCGCACCTGACGGTGCTGCAGTGGCTGCGCGCACAGGGCTTGTGTGGCACCAAAGAAGGCTGTGCCGAAGGCGAGTGCGGCGCGTGCGCGGTTGCGCTGCTGAAGAGCGGGCCGAGCGAAGCGGGCAGCCACTTCGAGCCCGTGAACAGCTGTCTCTTGCCGCTGGCGGCGGTCGCGGGGCGACAGCTCGTGACGGTCGAAGGCATCGCCGAGAGCGACGGAAGTTTGCACCCGGTGCAAGCGGCGATGGTGGCGGCCGGCGGGTCGCAGTGCGGCTATTGCACGCCGGGCTTCGTGGTCAGTCTGTTTTGCGAGTACTACCGGCCGGGCCGCGCGGAGTTCGACCCCGAGAGCATCAGCGGCAATTTGTGCCGTTGCACGGGCTATCGACCCATCGCGGACGTCGCGCGTGCACTGCCGACGCCTGCCGAAGCCGACCCACGCCTGGTCCAGTTGCGCGCGCGCGCGGCACCGTTGGCTGCGAGCGAGGCGGGCACGCCCGCCGCGCGCTTTCTTCGGCCGAGCACGCTCGCTGACGCGTTCACACTGCTCGCGTCGCACCCCAGCGCGCAGTTGATCGCGGGCGGCACGGACCTGATGGTGTACGCCAATCAGCGCTACCAACGCTTCCCCGTGTTGATTTCACTCGAAGCGGTGGGCGATTTGCAAGAGCTCAGCCTGGGCGATGACGAGCTCGTGCTGGGCGCAGCCGTACCATTGACGCAAATCGAGCACGCGCTCGCCGAGCACGAAATGGGCGCAGAATTGCTCGAGCAATTGCTGCCGCTGTTCTCGTCGCGCCTGATCCGGAATCGCGCCACTTTGGGTGGAAACCTGGGCACTGCATCGCCGATCGGCGATTCGGCGCCCGCGCTTTTGGCCCTGGGCGCGGAGCTCGAACTCGTGAGCGAGCGCGGTGCGCGGCGCTTACCGTTGGCCGAGTTTTTTCTGGACTATCGCCGCACTGCGCTCGAGTCGGGCGAGCTGATTCGGGCCGTGCGCATCGCGCGTCCCTTGCCGGCCTTTCAGCGTTTTTACAAAGTCAGCAAGCGCGTGCTCGACGACATCTCTACGGTCGCGGCAGGCTTTGCGCTGAGTCTCACTGCGGATGGCAAGGTGGCGCGCTTGGGCGTGGGTTTGGGCGGAGTCGCGGCCGTGCCGCTCGCGGCGCCCTCACTCGAACGAATCGCGCTCGGGCGCGCATGGGACGAAGCCACGCTCGCGCTGCTCTTGGCCGAAACCGCGCGGCTCGGGACGCCGCAAACCGACCTGCGCGGCAGCGCCGCCTACCGACGCGCCATGCTGAGCAAATTGCTCGAAAAGTTCTTCTACGAAAGCCGGCGGCACGCCGAGGCCGCAGAATGACAGCGGTCGGCAAAGCGCTCAGCCACGAGTCGGCCACGCTGCACGTGACGGGCTGCGCCACGTACGTGGAAGATCTCGCGACGCGCACCGCGAACGTTGCTTACGCGTGGCCGATCCCTAGCCCCCACGCCCACGCTTATGCGACCGAGATCGATTTCAGTGCCGCGCTCGGGATGCCGGGGGTGCTCTGTTGCTTGGGCGCGGGCGACGTGCCGGGCGAAAATGACGTCGGCCCGGTGCGCCACGACGAACCGTTATTCCCGCAGGAAATCAGCTTTTTTGCGCAACCCGTGGCTTGGGTGGTGGGTGAAACGCTGGAGCTTGCGCGGCTCGCCGCCGAACACGTGCGCATCAGCTACGAACCACTGCCGGCGCTGACCTCGATTGCAGCCGCGATCGAAGCCGAGAGCTTTCACGCGCCCGCCGAGCGCATGCGCCGCGGTGAACCCGAACGCGAAATCGACGCGGCCGAGCAACGCCTCGAGGGCGAGTTGTTCATCAACGGCCAAGAGCACTTCTACTTGGAGACCCAAGCCGCGCTGGCCGTGCCCGAAGAAGCGGGCGGCATGTTCGTGCATTCCTCCACGCAGCACCCGGCCGAGACCCAAGAGGTCGTTGCGCGCGTGCTGGGCATCGCCAAGCACTTGGTCACGGTGCAGTGCCTGCGCATGGGCGGCGCTTTCGGGGGCAAGGAGACGCAGGCCAACACCTGGGCCGCCGTCGCGGCCGTCGCGGCGAAAAAGCTGCAACGCCCGGTCCTGGTGCGCCTCACGCGCGCGCAAGACATGACCATGACCGGCAAGCGCCACCCGTTTTTCGCGCGCTTCCGCGTCGGGTTCAGTGGCGAAGGCCGCATTCGCGCGTTGCTCGTCGAGCTGTTCAGTGATGGCGGCTACAGCTTGGATTTGAGCGCGCCGATCATCAGCCGCGCGATGTTTCACCTCGATAATTGCTATTTGCTTCCCCACATGGAGGTGGTTGGTAAAATCTGCCGCACGCACGCGGTCTCACACACCGCGTTCCGCGGCTTTGGCGGCCCCCAGGGCATGCTGTTCATCGAAGAGATTTTGGATCGGATCGCGCGGCAATCGAGCTTGCCCCCGCACCTGGTGCGTGAAAGAAATTTCTACAAACCTTCGGACGAAACTCACTACGGGCAGCCCGTCAAAGATGCGGAGCGCATCGAGCGCATCTGGTCGGAGCTGAAGGCGAGCAGTGACTTCGAGGCGCGACTCGAGCAGGTGAGTGCGCACAACGCGGCCCATCCTCACGACAAGCGGGGACTCGCCATCACGCCGGTCAAGTTCGGGATTTCGTTCACCACCGCGTTCTTCAATCAGGCCGGCGCGTTGGTCTTGATTTACAAAGACGGCAGCGTGCAGGTGAACCACGGCGGCACCGAAATGGGGCAGGGTCTGCACACCAAGATGCTGCAGGTCGCGGCCGACTCATTGGGCGTCCCGCTCGAGTCGCTGCGCATCATGGCCACGCGCACCGATAAGATCCCGAACACCTCGGCCACCGCGGCTTCCAGCGGTTCGGATCTCAACGGGGCGGCGATCAAAGCCGCCTGTGAAACGCTCAAAGCGCGCCTGGCCGAGGTCGCGGGTCGACACTTTGCGGTGGCCGATAGCGAGATCACGTTCGAGCACGGTCGCGTGTTTCCGAACGCGCGCCCCGAGCTTGCCGTCAGCTTCACCGACGTCGTGCAGCATGCCTATTTGCAGCGCGTCCCACTGTTTGCCACCGGCTACTACCAAACGCCCAACTTGCATTTCGATCGCGAAAGCGGCAAGGGCAAACCGTTCCACTACTTTGCCTATGGCGCGGCGGTGAGTGAAGTCGAGGTGAGCGGTTTCACCGGCCAGTACCGGATTTTGCGCTGCGATTTGCTGCATGATGTGGGTGATTCGCTATCGCCCTTGGTCGATAAAGGCCAAGTCGAAGGCGGCTTCATTCAGGGCATTGGCTGGCTCACCACCGAAGAGCTGGTCTGGAACGAACGCGGCGCGTTCTTGTCGAGTGGCGCCTCGACTTACAAGTTGCCGACGCTCGGCGAGTGCCCCGCCATCTTCAACGTCGCGCTCTTGCGGCGAGCGGCGGAGCCCGGTGTGGTTTACGGCAGCAAAGCCGTGGGCGAGCCGCCCTTGATGCTCGCGCTCAGCGTGCGCGAAGCGTTGCGCGCGGCCGTCGCCGCGTTCGGCCGCGGCGGTATCGTGGAGCTCGGCTCGCCCGCGACTCCCGAGGCGGTGTTCTGGGCCATCGAACGCGTGCGCCAAGCGAATGCGCGTACTACGAGCGCGCGCGCCGCCGAGTGAATTGCGTCGAAATCGAACGCACTGGCGGGGGCGGTGACGGAGCGCCCGGTGACGGCTTCAAGTTGATGAACTCGCGCGAAGAGTTGAACGCGCGGTGTAGTCAGCGCGGTACCGACGACCCGACACGCGAGCCCTCGCACGTGTCGGGTGGGCTCGACTCACACTGCAACAATACGACCTGTTTGTTCGCCCGTGCCGTGCAAGGCGCGCTTGTCCGATCGAACGCGGTTTTGCCAAACTTTTGCGTGTGAAAGCGGGTGCACGGCCTGTCGCCATCTGTTACGGACAGTGGGTAAAGGGAATTGCCAATGTCCAACCGACTGCGCTTCAGTGCTGCTGCTTTTTTCCACTTCGGTGCCGTGTCTCTCCTGGCCGCACCCTCGTTCGCCGCCACTTGGCAGAACAAGGTCAACTACGGCGGCAGCACCACCATGGATCTGTACGTCCCGACCAACGTGGACGCTTCCCCAGGTATCGTCGTTGCGCTGCACTACTGCGGTGGCAATTCCAGCAACGCGCACGGGTGGTTGCAGTCTGCCTCCGATCAGTACGGCTTCATCATCATCGCCCCCGGCGCAGGCGGCAATTGCTTCGATGCAACGCCCGCGCGCAGCGGTGAGCGTGACGCGATCACGAAGATGGTGGCTTACGTGGTCACCCAGAACCACGCGGACCCGACGAAAGTATTCGCCGCCGGCGCGTCGTCCGGCGCGTGCATGACTCAGGCGTTGCTGGCCGCTTACCCCGAAGTGTTCGCAGGCGGCTCCGTGCTGGCGGGCGTGCCCGCCGGCGCGTGGACCGGCGGCAATGCGTACGGTTGGACCACGCCGGCCAATCGCACGGCCGCGGAGTGGGGGGACATCGTGCGCAAAGCGAGCCCGAACTTCACCGGCACGCGCCCGAAAGTGCAGCTCTGGCATGGCACGGCCGACACCACGCTGACCTACACGCCGAATTTCCCCGCCGAAGTTTCGCAGTGGACGAACGTGCACGGTGTAACCGACAGCGCGACGAGCAGCTTCAAGGCCAGCCAAGATACTTGGGAGCGTAAGTCGTACAAGAACAGCGCGGGTACGGTCGTTCTGGAGACGAACGTGGCGCAAGGCGCGCCGCACGATCTTTCTGGTCGTGGTCTGTGGCCAGACGTGGTTCGCTTCTTCGGCTTGGATGTCGACGCACCTACGGGTGGCGGCGGCAGCGGCGCGGGTGGCGGCTCCTCTGCCGGCGGCAGCGGTGGCACTGCGGGGGCGGGGACGTCGACGGCGGGCAGCGGCGGAATCGTCGGCACTGCAGGGTTCGTTTCGGCCACCGCTGGCCGCGGCGGCGCACCGGGTGGCACCGGCACCGGCGGTGCGCCGGGCTCGACTACGGGCGGAAGCGCAGCCGTCGCTGGCTCTCCTTCGAGCAGCACGGGCGGCACGAGCAGCGTGGCCGGCGCACCGAGCGCTAGCGCGGGCGCGCCGACCGTGGGCGTCGCGGGAGGCCCGTCGTCCGAAGACGACGGTGGCTGCAGCGTGTCCGGCGGCGCGCAACGTTCGCGCGGTGCGCTCGTCGGCTTGCTGCTGGCCGGCGTTGGCGCCCTCGTTCGCCGTCGTCGCCGCGCGGCGGCCTGAACCGGCTCGAGAATTCGGCCCGAGTCGCGGGCTCGGGCCGAATTTAGTCGCTAAGCGACGCTGATCTCCGGCGCCAGATACACGTCCTGAATTGAGTGCAAGAGCTTCGCGCCTTCCGCCAGCGGACGTTGAAATGATTTGCGCCCGCTGATCAAACCCATGCCGCCGGCCCGCTTGTTGACGACCGCGGTGACGGTGGCCTCGAGAAGGTCGTTGTCGCCGGAGGCACCGCCCGAGTTGATCAAGCCGGCACGGCCCATATAACAGTTCGCCACCTGGTAGCGAGTGAGATCGATGGGATGCTCACTACTGAGCTCGGTGTAGATGCGCTCGTCGAGCTTGCCGTACGAAGAGCCACCGCTGTTCAAGGCCTTGAACCCGCCGTTATTCTCGGGCGCTTTCTGCTTGATGATGTCCGCCTGCAGCGTGACCCCGAGGTGATTGGCTTGGCCGGTGAGATCAGCGGACAGGTGATAGTCGGTGCTGCCTACTTTGAACGCCGCGTTCCGCAAGTAGCACCAGAGGATCGTCGCCATGCCGAGCTCGTGCGCTTTCTCGAACAGCTTGCCGATCTCGACTATCTCCCGTGAGGCATCGGCAGAGCCAAAGTACACGGTGGCCCCGACGGCGGTGGCGCCCATGTTCCAGGCTTGTTTGATGGTACCCCACACGATCTCTTCTGCCTTGTTCGGGTAGGTGAGCAGCTCGTTGTGGTTGAACTTGACGATGAACGGGATGCGGTGCGCGTACTTGCGAGCCACGGCACCCAGCACCCCGAAGGTGCTCGCGACCGCGTTGCAGCCGCCCTCGAGCGCCAGTTTGACGATGTTCTCCGGATCGAAATAGTCCGGGTTCTTGGCGAAGGATGCGCCGGCCGAATGCTCGATGCCTTGATCGACCGGCAAGATCGACAAGTAGCCCGTGCCGGCGAGCCGACCGTGGTCGAACAGCGACTGCAAGCCGCGTAACACCTGAGGGTGACGATCCGAGTGCGCCCAAATGTCGCTTACGAAGCTGGGCGAGGGCAGGTGCAGTCTTTCCTTGGGAATCGTTTTGCATTGGTGTTCCAGCAGGAAAGCGCCTTTGTCGCCCAACAACTTTTGAATGGCTGAAAACTCACTCATCGCGATCTCCGATCGGTACAGACCCGAACCGAGTTTGCGCGAGGACGCCGCATTGGGCGAGGGACTACGCTTTCAGACGCGAGAATCCGTGTTGCGACGAGTGTGGCAGTTTGGTGTTCTCACCTCGAGCCAAGCGGTGCCGACGTTTCGGTACGTGCCCGGGGAGCGTCGAACCAATACACGGCTCGACTTTTCACGAAGCGCGACGCCGAAGGCTGCGCCGCGCCTCCGCGTGACACGTGACCGTCAACCAAAAAGTGGAACTCAGCCCTCCGCAGCGACCAATTCAGCGACGGCTTCGCCCATGGTCTCGCCGACACCCGATGGCGCATCGGGCACTTCCTCGAAATCAGGACGGACGGCGAACCAGGCCGGGCCATCGCGGAATATCACCACCTCGCCGATGCAGGGCAGAACCATGGTTTCGGAGCCCGATGGAATAACGCGGCGAGCCATGGGTTTCAACGTGTGTTCCGCTGCGTAAAGCGCAAGACCAGGTGCGTCAGGCTTTCGTCACGGGAGTTAGACACGCGTCCGGTGCGCACTAGCCAAAGACCGTCCGGCGCGGCTATTCGTCATTGAATGAGAAGATTGCCGCTGATCACCGCGTTGACTGCCTGTAGCGGCGCGCCGGCCGCGCTGCCGCTTCCGACGCTGGCACCGGTCTCGTCCACGGTGTCGACCGTGCCGGCACCGCCGGCTGCGCAGTCAGTCGCGCCGACCGCGCGCGCGCCCGTTCAGCGCGCGCCCGTTCAGATCGCGACCGGTGGCACGCCCACTTGCGAGGCGTTCGACTGGACGCCGCGCAAGTTACCCCTCCTGCTACGGCCGGGTAAAGCCGCGCGTGGTCAACACGCGGACCAGGCGTCGGCCGAACAAGGCGCGTTCGATTCGCAGTGTGAGGACGCGCCTGACGGAGCGAGCGAGCGATCGCCCCGCAGCGTGACGATCGACGGCGTGCACTTCGACCTGGCGAGTACCAACCCTGCGGGTAAGAGCGGGCGCGGTTGGTCAGGCAACCAGTGCGCCTTCTCGGCGAGCTTGGCAGACGGCTCGGGGACGAAAGTGAGTCTCGGCGCTCGAGAAATTCCGCCCTTCAATACCATCCGCGCCGTCGTGCGTGCGCGCAGCGCGGTGTTCGTGTCCGTCTCGTTCAATGGTTACACGAAGGAATTTCCCCAAGGCGGCAACCGCGTGCTCGCCTTGGATCTATGCGCGGGGCGCTTGGTCTGGCAATCGCCGAACTCGACCTCGAATGGCGGCTTGTTGTTGCTCGGCGACTACTTGATTGCGCCCTTTGGTTTCACCGCCGAACCGCGCTGGTTGAACGTGCTCGATGCGCGAACGGGTGCCACGGTGCAACGGTTGCCAGTGGTCGAAAACATTTGTCCGAGCGAGCGCTGGGCGCCGAATTGGCAACGCGGCGAGCGTTGCGATGCGCCCGGCCAGCGTGTGGGGGCCGCGACCAACCCCCGTGTCTCGGAGAATCTGTTGCTCGTCGACACCAATACCGGCTCGGCCGCGTTTCAGTTCGAATGAGCCTCGTGTAGGGTGCGCTGATGTGGCAGGAGCTGTTGATTTTGCTCGCGCTCGTTGCCGTCAACGGGCTGTTTTCGGGCGCAGAGATCGCGACCGTGACGATGCGCAAGACGCGCATCGAGCAGCTCGTTCAAGAAGGGAATCGCGCGGCGCGCGCCATCGTCAAGCTGCGCGCTAGCCCCGAGCGCTTCCTAGCCACGGTGCAGATCGGAATCACGGTCGTGGGCGCCGCGGCCGCCGCGTACGGCGGCGACACCTTGGCGGTGCGTTTGACCCCATTGCTCGAACCGAGTCTGGGCGCGCACGCGCATCAGGTCGCGTTCATCGCGGTTGTCGCCGCGATTTCCTATTTGTCATTGGTGCTCGGTGAGCTGGTCCCGAAGTCATTGGCGCTGCGCGCCGCGGAGCCGTACGCACTGCTCGTTTCACGGCCGTTGCTCGGCTTGGCCACCGTCGCACGGCCGATTGTCTGGGCGTTGACGAAGAGCTCGAACTTGGTGCTGAAGCTGTTCGGCGACAGTACTTCGTTCACCGAATCGCGCATGTCCTCCGACGAGCTGAAGGCGATGTTGGAAGAGGCCGGGGAGTCCGGCGTGTTGCATCCGCACATCGGGGAGATCGCGGCGCGTGCGATGGACCTGAACGAGCTGCACGTGCACGAGGTGATGGTTCCGCGTACGCAGCTGATCGCGATGAGCAAAGAATCGACGATCGACGAGTTGAAGCGCTTTGCCATGACGGTGCCGCACGCGCGCATCCCTTTGTTCGAGGGCAGCACTGACAACATCGTCGGCTACATTTCCCTGCGTGACGCCTTCCTCGACGCCAATGCGCATGGTCAAACGCTTGTTTCGGCCTTGCTGCGGCCGATCAGCTTCGTGCCCGAGTCGATGAAAGCGATCGATGCGCTATACACCTTTCAATGTCGGGGCGCGGAGATCGCGATCGTCGTCGACGAGCACGGCAGCACCGCGGGACTTTTGACGCGCGAAGATCTGGCGGAGGAGCTGTTCGGTGCGGCCGCTCTGGGCGCGGCCGAGTCGGATCAGGAGATCCAGAAGCAGAAAGATGGCTCGTTCGTGATCGTCGCGTCTGCGTCGGTCAGGAGCGTCAATCGCCACCTCGATCTGAATCTGCCCGAGACCGACGAATGGAACACCGTCGGCGGCATGATCGTGGCGCTCGCGGGGCGCATCTTGGAGAAGGGCGACCGCATCACGACGCCCGATGGCTCTCAGATCGAGGTGATCGACGCGTCACCCCGCAAGGTCCGGGCGGTCCGTCTCGAGCGCGCGGCGATTGCTTAGGGCTGAATTCGATCGGCGCATCTTCCGAGACCGGCGCGCCGGGTCGAGAATCGAGCACGTCGAGTCGCGTTCCCCACTCCAGGTACGCAACGAGCTCTATCACTCCGGCAAGCGGAGCGCGAGCATCGCGTCGATCGCGGAGCGCGGCAAAGTGCCGGGCATCGCGGGTAACAGCGGCGCGGCGGACGTGGGGATGGCCGCGGGATGGATCACGCCGACTTGGATCGCGCGCTCGCGTTCGTCGAGCAAAATGAAAAAATAGCGATCGCCATCGGGGCGGCGCCACACCGGACAACCGTCCGTGTCGCCATCGACCGCGATTTCTGGTCCTTTGGCGTAAGCCTTCTTGGCGCAGGCATCGACGACTTCGACGTCGCTGGCGAACGCTTTGCGATCGCAGCCCGTGCCGCACACCGCGCCGCCCACGTGCCCGGCCTGATACGAGCGTACGCCCGTGCTCGCGAACTCGCGGTTCGAGTAATCGTTGTTGTCCATCACGACTTCGAACACGTTGATCTCGCCGCAACCGTCCCCCACGCTGCCGGTCTTGGAGTAGCAGTTACACGCGCCGTTGTATTTGCGTCCGCCGTCGCGGATCAGTTCGCTTGCCACGAACGCGACCCAGGGACCGGGGTGCCCCGCGCCGCCCTTGCCGTCGCACGCGGCCACCCCCGCGTCGTCGAAGTTCATCGAAGCGAGGAATATCACCAACTTCGAGCCCGAAAAGCCGCGGTGCAGGACGCCCGGGTCGTTCGGGCAGAAGTAGTTGCTGCCGTCACCACAGGCAAAGAGCGGCGCTTGTGACAAGTAGCTGGTGCAGTCGGTCTTGCTCAGATCGCCCGGGAAGGTCGCGCTGCCGTCACCCTTTTGCGTGAACCAAAGATTCGTGCCGGTTTTCGTGCGCGAATCCCAATCGGTCACGCGCTGCCAAGTGGCCGCGCTGGCAGACGAAGGTTGATAGATGGCGAGCTGCTTCACGTTGATCGCCTTCAGAATCAGCGTCATCTCTTGATCGAACGGGGCGAGCGTGGTGCTTTCGGTGTGCTGCTCCTTCATGCAGCAGTGCCCGCCCCAGGTGTCGTTGCCGTCCTTGTAGTCGCAGGCGGCGTCTCCCGCCGGGCGATCGATGCGCCGCGGCCACCAGCCCGCGGCGCCCACGTTGCTGAACGTCATCGTGCCGCCGCGCGTGACGGGACTGTCGGTGAATGGATAGGCGCCCAGGGCATCGGTCGCGCCCGCGCTGCCGCCGACGCTCGCTTCCGCGCCGCTCATGCCCGCGGTGTTGTCTGGGGTCGGCTTGGCTCCCCCCGTGCCCGCGCCTGTGCCCGTGCCCGTGCCCGTGCCTCCCGCCGACCCCGCGATCGAACTCGCGCCCGCGCTACCCGCGTCGGACGAACTAGTCCCGCTGTTGCCGCAGGCGGCGATGCTCAACGCGCCCAACACGAGCCGCAAGCCGAATCGAGCGGGCCGAATCATGGCGCGGCCGGGCAAAAGCTGATTTGCCAATCTTCGCCCGCGCAAGCGCGCATGGGGCTCGGATCGTCTCGGTCGTCCCCTGACCAGGAATAAGCGTCATCGCAAGAATCGAAGTAGAGCGCGACGGGGCTCATGGCATTGTCCCGATCGGGGCTGACACAAGAGACGAGCTTGCCCGCAGAGTCTTCGAAGCGACCCACGCTCGGGCACTCGGCCAGAAAATCACTGGCGCACGTGAGCACCTTGCACTTCGGCCGCACGAGCGGCGCGATCTGCAGCGGCAGGTTGAAGGCGTCCACGTAGCTGATGTTGTACCAGTCGAAGTCGTTGAAGGTGGTGTTGAAAGTGAACTCGGCCAGCGAATGATGCTCGCCACCCGGATCTTCACCGCGGAAGCCCCAGTAGCGCTTGGAAGAGATCGCTTCGACATCGCTGCCGATGTCCATGCAGCTCGCCGCCCCCGGCGCGAGCACGCCGCCTTGGATGTCGCTGCCACGGAACGTGACCGGCGCGCTGCAGCCATTGACGAACACGAGCGTGGTACGGCCGTCACCATCACGCGCGCAATCGGCACCGCCGCTCGTCGGTGCAGTTCCGGCTGCACTCGGCGAAGCTCCGGCCACGTTGGCGGGCGATCCGCCCGGCGGGGCTCCGCCCGGCGGGGCTCCGCCCGGCGGGGCTCCGCCCGCGCTGGGCATGCCACCCATGCTCATTGCGCCTCCGACGTTGCTCGTGCCCGCGCTGCTCGTAGACGAAGAAATATCGCTCGCGCTGCAAGCCAAAGTGAGGGCCGGAATGGCTAAGCAGACGTGCAGTAGGCGCCAAGCCGCCGCGATTGAAGGCATCAGCCCTGATGGTGACCGAACGACGGAGTGGGCGACAAGCGGCAAGCGACGCCCCACGACGTTTGCTGCCGAACGGTGCGCGTCCGCGCTACATCCTGCGCGAGGCGGACGAGCGACGACGATCAGCGCCGCGTGCGGTCACCGGCGGGCGGCGGCGGGCTGCCAGGTGGTTGCAGGTCCATCTGCGAGTAGCATTGCGTGCCGTACTTCGGCCCGCTCTGACAATAGGTGCCGCCATTGGGGCCGCAGGCGGCGAACAGTGACGCGAGCAGCAGTAGTGGAATGAGCTTAGCCAAAGTGTTCTCCTCTGCGCCCGCACGAGCAAGCGGTATGCCCGTGGTTACGCTCGAGATTCGCGCGCGGCGCAGGAGGAGTGTGAAGCGTGGTGGGTGTGCCGCGAAGGCACACTGGGAGCGGCCGGCTCAGCGCTCGATGTTTGGTCGCTCCTCGTGGCTCCAAAGCGCGAATTTATGCACGGACATATCGGTGAAGATGCGGAGATCGCAGAGCGCGCCGTTATACTTATCGATCCGCTTGAGCAGCGCCGTCGCGAGCACACGCTTGTCGTCCGACAACAGGAAGATGCCGCCGTAGGGCTCATCGTTCTGGGTGACGTCCGAGGTCCAGACCGTGAACTCTCCCTCGTTCCCGACGCCATCGGCCCCGAATTCGCCGTCCGCGTCCACGCCACCGAAATGGATCAGGTCCTGCTGCTCGGCGTCGAAGTAAAATGATCCCGAGCTGGCGAAGGCGTCTGTTGCGGCGAGCTGCTGATCCAGGTGTAGGCCAAGGCCTGACCAGTATCCGGTCAAATCGTCGTCGGAAAAGTCCGTCGCGGGCGCGCCATCGCGCTGCAAGATCGCGATGTTGCCGTACATGTAATCGTTACCCTGATCGATTTCTTGCGTGACGAACAAAGCGTAGTGCGCGGAGGGTTCGACGTAGAGCTGGCCGTGCAACGTGGTGGCTGGTGTGTATTGAGTAGCTGCGACCGGGAGCGTGAGTGTAAAAGAGCCGCCCGCTTGCTGCGCAATGCTGCCCGTACTGCCGACTGACTGTGGCCAAGGGCTGGTGGTCACCGTCGAACCCTCGATTGCGACATCGAGGCGCTCGGGATTGGTCTCGCAGACGTAGGTATTGATCAGCGTGCCAGACCAGTCGCCCGCGAGGTCCGCGAGCGTCAGCGGGCTCGCGCTCTCCCCGCCGGCCCCGGCGGCATCACCGGCCCCGGCGGCGCCGCCCTCGCTGCTCGGCGCTCCGGCTTCACTCGCGCCGCCCTCACCGCTTGCGCCCGGGGTGCCCGCCGAAGAGCCGCCACTGCCCGCGGCCTCCTCGCCGGAATCACCCGCGGCGCCGGCTTCTCCGCTGGGCAGGGTGCCCTTGGAGCTCGAACTCGAGCACGCCAAGGCAATCGCTGTCACACCGAAAAGAGGCCAAGCCCAAGATTTGAGAGCTCTCATGGTCGCTCAAGTTATCAGCTCGCCCATGAGCGCCACAGCACAATTTTCGGCTCGGTGTGCTTTGCACTGCCGGTTCTTCCCATCGCGGCATCGTTCGGTCACGATGTGGCGCGCAGCACGCGCGTGCGACGCGGCTGCTGAAAGTTGTTGGAGACTCGAATGCGATTTGCTCGCTCATGCTCGCTGTTGTGTTGGTCCCTGTCGATGCCCGGCTTGGCAGGCTGTGGCGCTTCTGACGACGCTACGGGCGCTGGCGGCGCGAGCGGTGCTCGTGCCGGCGCGAGTAGTGCGGCGGCGGGCTCCCCCGCCGGCTCGGTCGCGGGCGCGAGCTCTAGCGGCGGAAGTGGCGCAGGCAACACGGGCGGGAGGAGTGACGCGGGCACGAGCGGTGCGGGCGGCGCGCCGGCGGGTTCGAGCGCGGCCGGCAGCGGCGCAACTGCCGGTGGAGGCAATCCCGGCAGCGCGGGCAACGCGAGCGGTGGGTCCCCCGGCAGCGCCGGAGCGGCCGGCACGGGCGGCGCCCCCACCCCGACCGGACCGGCGCAGCCGCTGGTGAATGGCATTCAGTGGGCCGACACCACCGGCAAGCCGATCCAGGCGCACGGCGGCGGCATGATCAAGGTCGGCGAGTACTACTATTGGTTCGGCGAGAATCGGAATGCGAACGGCAGCTTCTACGCCGTGTCGGCGTACCGCTCACGCGACCTACGCAACTGGGAGTTCACGAAAGACGTACTGCGCTCGTCGTCGAACGCCGAGCTCAATCCCGCGAATATCGAGCGACCGAAGGTGGTCTACAACGCGTCCACCGGCAAATACGTGATGTGGATGCACTGGGAAAATGGCGTGAACTACGGCGAGGCGCGCGCGGCCGTCGCGGTGTCGAGTACCGTCGATGGTGACTACGCGTATCAGGGCAGCTTCCGCCCGTTCGCCGCGGGTGGGGATGTCACCGATCACGGCAAGCCTGGTTACATGTCGCGCGACTGCGGTTTATTCGTGGACGACGACCAGAAAGCTTATTTCATCTCGGCCACGAACGAGAACTATGATCTGAACCTGTACCTGCTCACGGCCGACTACCTGAAGGTCGACAAGCTCGCGGCCACGCTGTTCAAAGGCGGGCACCGCGAGGCGCCCGCGCTGTTCAAGCGCAACGGCACGTATTTCCTGCTCACTTCCGGCGCTACGGGTTGGGATCCGAACCAAGCGAGTTACGCCACCTCCAGCGCGATCGCCAGCGGTTGGTCGGCGATGAAGAACGTCGGGGACGGCAACACCTTCTATTCGCAATCGACCTACGTGTTGCCGGTGCAGGGCACAGCCGGCACGTCCTACTTGTACATGGGCGATCGCTGGGCCGGCGCGTGGGATGGTCGCGTCAACGACTCGACGTACGTTTGGCAACCGATCACGTTCCCCTCGGCGACGTCCATGAGCATGAGCTGGAACAACACGCTCGCCATCGACGCGGGTGCGGGGACAATCACCGGCGCCACGCGCAACTTCCGCCTCGTGAACGCCAAGAGCGGCAAAGCGCTCGAGGTGGAAGGCGCGTCCAGCGCCGACGGCGCGTCGATCATCCAAAACCCGACCAGCAGCGCCACGAACCAGCAGTGGGGCTTGAAATACGACGGCGCGGGCTTCTTTCGCATCACCAACGTGGGCAGCAACAAGGTCTTGGACGTGCCCGACGAGTCCACCGCCGATGGCGTGAAGCTCAAGCAGTGGCAGAATCTCGACGGGGACAACCAAGCTTGGCTGCTGATCGACTTGGGCGGGGGCCTCGTGCAGATCCGCAACAAGCACAGCAACAAGTTCGTCGGCGTCGTCGGCGGCGCGAGTGATGACGGAACGGCCATCGAGCAACGCGCGGCCAGCAATGGCGACGAACAGCGCTGGCGCTTGACGATCGTGCAGTAATTCCCGGGGGCGACCTCGGCTTCCGCAACTTGCCCGCATGGGCTCGCCTCGCACGCCATCACCTTCGCGGAGCTGGTGCAATTTCAAATCTCGCGCGACCCGCGCGCACCCCTCAGGCGCCCCCCGGAGGAACCGATCCGCGCGGCGGCCCCACGCCTGAAGTGAGCAGCCTGGTGAGCTCGCCGGGGTAAGGACGTTAACAATCGCGCCCTTGCCGCGGGGCCGCAGCGCGCCGCCGAAGGCTGTGACGCACTGCGACTCGCTGCGCGACCATCGAAACCCCAACAATTGCTGATACGCTCCCGGGCGTGCTGAGCGTGTCACGTGCGTCGTCCGGTGTTCTTAGGTGCCTGCTCGCGCTGCTGGCGCTGGCGGCTTTACCGGATTGCGGGGCGCGCACGGCGATCGAGTTGGCCGAGGCGTGTGGCGAGGCCGGAGAGACCCGGGCTTGCCGCGATCAATGCGGTGCGGGCACGCAGACTTGCACGGCGGGCTACTGGGGTGACTGCCAGGTCCCGCGTGTCGAGGTGGCTTGCTCCGGCCCCTGCGGCGCCGGCGTGCGCACGTGCGCCGAGGGCAAGCTCGGTGAGTGCGTGATTCCCGTGGCGACACGCAGTTGCAGCAACGTTTGCGGAGTTGGGCAGCAGAGCTGCGAAAACGAGAAATGGCAGGCGTGCGTCGTGGCCGTCGCGCAGCGGGAGTGCAGCAGCGTCTGTGGGGCTGGTCACGAAACGTGCACGGGCGGAACCTGGGGCGTGTGTGATGCTCCGCTGCCCAAGCCGCCCGTCTTGCGCACGACAGTTCGGGATTTTCACGAATGGCAAAGTGACTTCGAGCTGCCGGTGTTCGGCGACGTGAGCGATCGCGGAATGGTCGAGAAGCGCATCGGACCCGATCGCAAGCCGGTGTACGCGGGCATGCCGACCACGCGCACGACGCCCTCCGGCAAGGCGGGGTTCGACGTTTGGTACAACGACACGCCGGGTGTGAACTTGTCCACGAGCGTGAACCTGCAGCTGATGGAAGACAGCCGCTCGGCCGGAAGCTACTTTTACGAGAGTCGCCGATTTTTCCCGATCGACGACCAGCTTTTCGGCAATGAAGGCAACATGCACAATTACCACTTCACCCTCGAGACGCACACGGAGTTCGTGTACCGGGGTGGAGAGGTTTTTTCGTTCTCCGGGGACGACGACGTTTGGGTATTCATCGCCGATCAGCTGGCGATTGATTTGGGTGGCCTCCACACGATTCAATCAGCGAGCGTGAAGCTCGACGCGGTGGCGGCAACTTTCGGCATGGTCGTGGGCCAGAAGTATCCGCTCGATTTGTTCTTTGCCGAGCGGCACACGATCGACTCGGACTTCATCGTGCACACGACGATCGCCGATGTTGGATCTTGTGAGTGAGCACTTGGCGCGCCGCCGCTACTACGATCGTTCCTGACCATGCTCTCGCTGCTGATGCTCAGCGGCCATTTTTCTACATTCTCCACTTTGAATCCTCATGCGAATCTCATCTCCCTTCGGTCTTTGTTTAGGTCTTGGCTCGCTGCTCGCTGCTTGCGCGACGCCGCCGAGCCCGGCCCCGCGCCCCGCGCCGGCCTTGTCCGCGAGCGCCATGCCGAGCCCCGTGGCTCCTCCTGCCTCGCTGCCCTGGATGGACAAGCAGCTATCCCCCGATCAGCGCGCGGAGCTGCTGCTGAGCGCGATGACCCAAGACGAGAAGCTCACACTCGTCACCGGCTATTTCGGCGTGCAACAAGAGTGGAACCACTATAATTTCAAGGAAGCGCGCCCGCAGTCCGCGGGCTACGTGCGCGGTGTGCCGCGGCTGGGTTTCCCCGCGCAGTGGCAGACCGACGCGGGCAGCGGCGTCGCGACCCAGCGTGAGGCGCCGCCCGAGCTGTACCGCACGCTGCTCCCTTCCGGCATCCTGACGGCCAGCACTTGGGACCCCGCGCTCGCCGAACGCGGGGGCGCGATGATCGGCAGTGAAGCGCGTTCGAGCGGCTTCAACGTGATGCTCGCCGGCGGCGTGAACTTGCTGCGAGAACCCGGAAATGGCCGCAATTTCGAGTACGGTGGCGAAGATCCGCTGCTCGCGGGCACGATGGTCGGCGCGTTCGTGCGCGGCATCCAATCCAATCACATCGTGTCCACCGTCAAGCACTTCGCCCTCAACGATCAGGAGACGGGTCGCGATCGCGTCAACGTGTTGGTCGACGAGGCGGCCGCGCGCATGTCCGACCTGTTGGCGTTCCAGATCGCGATCGAGCACGGCGACCCTGGCTCGGTGATGTGCAGTTACAATCTAGTCAACGGTGACTACGCCTGCCAAAATGACTGGCTGCTCAATCAGGTCTTGAAGCGCGACTGGAGCTTCAAGGGCTACGTGATGACCGATTGGGGTGCGCAGCACGACACCGTGCTCAACGCGAACAACGGTCTGGATCAAGAGACAGGCGTTTCCAAAAAGGGCCAGTACGTCTGGCTCGACAAACTCGCGACTGCGATCCGCAACAAGCAGGTGCCGCAGGCCCGACTCGACGACATGGTGCGCCGCATCGCGCGCACGCTGATCGCCAAAGGTGCAGTCGACGATCCGGTACAACCCGGTCCGATCGATTTTGCCAAGCACGCGCGAGTGACGCAGGCCGGAGCCGAGGAAGGCATCGTGCTGCTCAAGAATCAGGGCGTGCTGCCGCTCACCGCCAAAAACAAGCGGATTGCGCTGTTCGGTAGCCACGCGGACGTGGGCGTGCTCACCGGCGGCGGCTCCGCACAGGTGTATCCTCCGGGCGGCATCGCGGTGCCAGGTCTCGGTCCCAAGGGCTGGCCGGGGCCGGTCGTGTACGCGCACTCTTCGCCACTCGCGGCGCTGCGTAGCGAGCTGCCGAACGCGACCATCACTTGGCAAGACGGTACGGATCTCGCCGCGGCCACGGCGGCGGCGCGCGAGGCAGACGTCGCGATCGTCTTCGCCGCGCAGTGGACCACCGAGTCGGTCGATTTCTCGATCTCGCTACCGGACGAGCAGGACAAGCTCGTGACCGCCATCGCCGCCGCCAACAAGCGCACGGTGGTCGTGCTCGAGACGGGCGGGCCCGTGCTCATGCCCTGGCTCAATCAAGTCGCAGGTGTGGTCGAAGCTTGGTACCCCGGGAGCCAAGGCGGTCAGGCGATCGCGCGCGTTCTGAGCGGCGCGGTCAATCCGTCGGGGCACCTGCCCGTGACATTCCCGCGCTCGCTCGAGCAATTGCCGCGCGCGAAAATCGCCGGGGATGCGATCGCTGCGCCCGCGCACTTCGACGTCCGTTACGACGAAGGCGCCGCGGTCGGCTACCGTTGGTACGCAAAAAAGGGTCTCGAACCGCTGTTTCCGTTCGGCCATGGCTTGAGCTACACGACCTTCAGTCAGGACAAGCTCAAAGCCAGCGTCGAAGGCGGAGAGCTGAAGGTCTCCTTCACCGTGCGCAATACGGGCAAAGTCGCGGGCAAGACGGTGGCTCAAGTCTACGTGTCGCCGACTGCCGGCGGCTGGGAAGCGCCGCTGCGCTTGGGCGCGTTCAGCAAAGTGGAGCTCGCGCCGGGCGCTGCGCAAGACGTCACCGTGACCGTCGATCCGCGGTTGCTCGCGATGTACGAGCCGCCGCACCACGCTTTTCGCGTCGCCCCCGGCGCCTATCGCGTGACTCTCGCCAATTCCGCGCGTGACGCCGGAAAGAGCGTGAATGTCAGCCTTGCCGAGCGCGTGATCCCCACGAAGTAGTGAGTAGCGCTGCGCCCGCAAACGACTAGCATGGCGGTCCATGTCGAAGGATACAGTGGGTCGCCTGGCATCGTTTTCGCGTACGCTCGCGCTGAGTGCGGCCTTCTTGGGTTGTGCCTCGCAATCGCCGCCCGCGTTGCCTGCTCCGCCCATGCCGAGCGCGACGGCGCCGGCTGCCCTTCCGAGCACGCCCAGCGCGCTCCCGAACGCGCGCCCCGCGTTCGAGAACCACGGCGGGATGTGGCTGCCTGGGCAGATGCCGGAGCACGCGGCAGAACTGTCGAAGCTCGGCCTCGCAATCGATCCGGCAATGCTTGCGGATCCGAAGTCGAGCTTGCTGAGCGCGATCGTGAATCTGAACGGTTGCTCGGCGTCTTTCGTGTCGAAAGCCGGCCTGGTGATCACCAACCATCACTGCGCGACTGGCGCGCTACAGCACAACTCGAGCCCGAGCGAGAACTTGCTCGAGACGGGCACGCTGGCCAAAACGCGCACGGAAGAGCGTTCGAGTGGTCCCTCTTCGCGACTGCGGGTGCTTTCGAAGATGACCGAGGTCACCGAGCGCATTCGCCCCGTATTGGACAAAGTGCAAGACGACCTGTTGCGTCAGCTCGAGTTCGAGCGGCTGGAGAAGGAGATCGTCGCCAGCTGCGAGAAAGAGCGCCCCGGCGTGCGTTGCGGGCTCGTGAGCATGTACGCGGGGCTGCGTTATTTCTCTATCGAATCGCTCGAACTGAGGGACATTCGCATCGTGTACGCGCCGGCCGAGGGCATCGGCAATTTCGGCGGCGAAGTGGACAATTGGCGTTGGCCCCGACACGACGGAGATGTCGCGTTTTTCCGTGCGTACGTGGGCAAAGACGGCCTGCCCGCGGACTACTCGCTGGACAACGTGCCCTATCAGCCGCCATCGTTCCTGAAGCTCGCCACGGCGCCGCTCAACGAGGGTGATCTGGTGTTCGTCGCCGGCTATCCGGGACGCACTTCACTGCTCGCGCCGGCCACCGAGATGCGCCAAACCGAGCGTGTGCTGTATCCCGAACAGCTCGCGATGTTCGATGCGTATCTGGCCCTGATCGCGAGCATCTCCAAAGACGACCCCGAGGTTGCGATCAAAGCCACGGGGCGTCGCCGCGGCTTCGACAATTACCGAACCAAGCACCTCGGTGAGCTGGAAGGCATGAAGCGTGACCAGCTGCTCGACAAACGGACGGCGGAAGACAACGCGCTACAAGCGTTCATCGACGCGGACGCCACGCGCAAAGCATCGTACGGCAGCGCGATCCGCGATATCGAACGCGCATTCGCTCAAAACGAGCTGACGCGTGAAGCGGACACCGCGCTGCAGTCGGAGTTCCTGATGCCGCGGCTTTTGTTCTCCGCCTACCGCAGCCTACGCATGGCCGATGAACGGCAAAAGCCGGATGCCAAGCGCGACCCCGAGTTTCAGGAGCGCAACGTGTCTCGGCTGCGCGACGAGCAGAAAGCACTTGCGGCCAGCTACCACCCGAAGCTCGACCGCGCGCTTTTGAAGCTCGCGTTGCAGCGCGACCGCGCGCGTGACGCGAAGCACCGCACGCCCGCCCTCGCGTTGATCGCGGGCAAGGACACGACCGACACCGCGCTCGACGCGGCCATCGCCAAGCTGTACGACCCAAGCAAACTGGGCGACGAAAAAGCGCGCCTCGAGCTGTTCGACCACGGGCGCTTTGCCGCGCTCGCGCAATACCCGGACCCGATCGTGCGCTTGGCCGCCAAGCTCTATCCCGCTTTCCGCGCCGCGGAAGAGCGCTCCAAGCGCTTCGCCGGTCGGCTGCGGCTCTTGAAGCCACGGTACCTGGCCGCGTTGCTCGCATTCAGAGGTGGCGTGGTCGCTCCGGATGCGAACGCGACCCTGCGCGTCGCCTATGGCACCGTGCAAAAAGCGCCGCCCGGCGCGCCCGGCGCGAGCATCGGCGCGTTCACCAGCCTGCGCCAAATGGTCGGCAAAAACACCGGCAAACCCCCGTTCAACGCACCGCAACGCTTGCTGGACGCGGCCAAGAGCGCCAATCGCTCTGCCTATTTCGACAAAACGCTGGGCGACGTGCCCGTCGACTTCATGAGCGACCTGCACATTACCAATGGCAATTCCGGATCCGCCACGCTCAACGCGCGCGGTGAGCTCGTTGGGCTCGCGTTCGACGGCACGTTCGAATCCGTCGCCTCGGACTGGGCCTTCGTGCCTTCCACGCGCACCATCCACGTCGATCTGCGCTTCATCTTGTATCTACTGACCGACGTGGATCGCGCCGAAAACCTACTCGCGGAACTAGGCGTCGCGCGCTAGCCGCGGGTCATCGTTGCGGCCGACGGCGCCGCAGCGAGTGTTGGTCAAGATCATCCCTCCGCCTGCGAGGCTCCAGCAAATCAGCAAATCGCCGGGCGCCAGTCGACAGGCGCAAGCTTGCAACGCAAGTTCAGGGCGCTTGCGCCGCAATCCAAGCCAGCACGCAGGCGGCGTCTTGGTCGCTGAGCGCGGGGCGCGCGAGCGGCATGGGTGAGCCGCAGGGCGGTGTCGGCGATAGCTTTTGATAGATCAGGCTGGCTTCGGGATCGGCGGGATCCGCGAGGGTGACGGAGCAGCCCGTGCCGGTCACTCCGACCACGCGCGAAGCGACGCCGGGCGAGACGAGATCCAAATCTTGTTGCGCGGCGACCGAGCCGTGGCAGCCCGTTCCGCCGCAGCTGGGTTCGAAAATGCGCGCGACGACATCGCCGCACGGGCCCGAGTCGGCGCCCGCTTCACCTGCGGTTTCGTTGGCTGTCGTGTCCTCACCGGCTTTGCCGCCGTTGCCTTGGCCCGCGCTACCGGCGCTGCCGCCAGCGTTGATCGCATCCAGAAAGCGCTGCCTGTCGGCGAGCGTGCCCGGGCAGCCCGTCAGTGTGCTGAGCGCCAACGTCGAAGTGAGGGTGAACAGCAGCGCGATGGCCGAGCGATCAATGCGCATAGCGAACTCCCAAACCGATCTGAAACTGTTCGTCGAGAGCTCCGCCCGCGACGATAGAATCGCCGACCTTGGGCTTGAAGCTGGCGAAGTAGCGCGTGTAGCGGCCGTTCAAGCGCGCTTCCAACCCGGGGATCAGGGCCACGGCGAAGCCGAGATCGCCATCCACCCCCGCCAGGCTGGGATCGCGAAAACGGTCGTAAATCGCGCCTGGCGTGGTCACCGCGAGGTACGCCGCATCGAGCAAGACCGAGAAACGCCCGGCGACCAACACGCGCGCGTCGAAGCCGAAGCGAACGGCGAGCGTGCGTGCGGAAGGCAGCAGCGCCGCGACGTACGAGTGGCTGTTCATGGAAAAGTAGCTCGCGTCCATACCGACGAAAGCACCGAACTCCAGCGGATGCCGCCCAGGGATCAGCAGGCGTTCACGCGCGTCACCGCCGAAGCGCGTCCAGTGAGTGTCGATGGTCGCGCCTTCGGGTGTGGTCGAGTCGACCGCGAATGCGCGGCTGACCCGACCACGAAAGCCGAGATCGCGTAGGATGGGCACGTCACTCGTCGCCAGCGGATACGCTTCGAGGCCGAAGCTCAGCATCGGTGCGATCGGCAATGTGTACGGCCGGAGCCGAGAACCCACTTCGTCATTGAAGCGGAATCGACGACTGCCCACGTCGACGCTGACCGACACGCCAACCTCCGTGCGGCCCGCCTCGATGCGCGCGGCTTCGCGCCGGCCGAGCGTCGCCGCGTCGAGTGGGTCGCCTTCGCGTTCGCGGCTGGGATCCGCGAGCGGCGTTTCTGTCGTTGCCGACAGGCTGACTCGGGCGTTGCCCGTCGTTGCGCTTGGAGGCTCGGCTTCCGGCGCGGATGCGGCTTTCTCTTCTACCGGGGGCGGCGTCGGGGTGGCGGGTTCCTGCTCGGGGACGGGCGCGCTGTCCGCCGCCGCTGGCGCAACACGCTTGCCTTTGGCGCGTTTTGCCGGCGCGGCCGATGCCGACGGCAAAGCAATGAACAGCGCTGCGGCCCAACCGAGGCCGCGCGCGAGGGGGAGGCGGGGGCGCATCAGGAGATCAGGCGATCACACTTCGTAGGGCCGTGCCCGACGTGATCTGGTCGTTCAGCTGAGCGTCGGTGAGGCCGATGCCGGCTCCCAGTGTTTTTGCGACCGACGCCAAACTGTCGCTCGCCGCGAGATCACCGCCGTCGGCGGCCGCGCCCGTGGTTGGATCGATGTCTGCCGCGTGACCGCCGGGCACGATGCCGCCCACGACCGAGCCCTTGAAGCCCTTGCCGATCATCAACGCGACGGAGTGCGACGCATTGTGCCCGCGCCCGTTCTGGGTGTTGAACTCGCGCCCGAACACGTTCAGCGTGGCGAAGGTTACCTTGTCCTCCAAGCCGTAGGACTTGAGTTTACTCATCAAGGTCTTGATGTTGTTGATCGAGGCGGTGGTCTGCGTGGCCTCGGCGTTGAAGTTCGCGTCGCTGTGGTTGTCACCCGAGAACGGCAGATGAACGGTGACTACCGGTGTCACGTTCATCTTGATCAAGAGCGCGGCGGCAATGACCTGGTTGTTCGCGTCGTCGCTCTGAATGGTCGCCAGATCGGTTGCGACCTGCTGAATCATCGTACGCAGATCGGTCTGCGACAGGGCCATATTGTCGAGATAGGCGCGTTCGGCCGCGGTTTGGGCGCGGTTCTCCTTCAGGGCTGCATTCAGCTTGTTCAGCGTGTCGTCACGCAGGCCTTGCAGGGTGGCCGCGAGATCCTGCGGGGCGGAGAGCACCGCTTTCAGGCCCGTGGGGGTCAGCTTGGGCAAGTATTGGCCTTCGAACGAGAGCTGTTCACCGCCGATCGTCACCGGTTGCGCCTGCACCGTGTTGAAGCACGAGCGCAGGGTCTTGGCGAAGTAAGACGGCAGCCATTGGCCGCGTCGCAGCGCACCGAACAGCTGCAGCACGCGACCGAGCTCGCCGTGATTCGCCGTGCCCGTGGAGTGATGAAAAAACACGGTTCGGTCGAGGATGTTCTGCGGCAAGGTCGACCACGGTTTGGCGGCTGTCCACTGCTGGCCGCCGATCTTCAACGGGGTTGCCGTCATCGACATATCGGTCGGGTCGGAATGATTGACCGTGCCGGCGGCGAACGATGCGGGCAAGTCATAGGTGCCGGGGACGTTGCAGTTCAACGCATCCCCATTGGCCGACATGGACAAGATCAAGTACTGCGCGTTCGTCGCGCAGGCGTCGTCGGCGCGAGCCGATTTCGGGTTGAGTAAGAAAGAAATGGGCAGGCCGGTGGCCATGGAACGCAGGCCGATCAAGCCGGCCCCGGCCAAGGAGGCTCCCAGCAGTTGGCGACGGTTGAGGATGCTCATGTGTTTACGTCCTTCTCACAGGCCGATGGCGACGGAGGTGGGCGCCAAGCACGCCACGATGAAGGTGGATTTGAGGGCGTCGGTGGGCTTTGCGCCTGCGGCAATCGCCGCGTCGTAGTGCTCGGTGAGCAGCTGAGTGACGGTCGCGCTGTTCGGATCCGCCGAGGTGATGCCCATGATGTTGGCCACGAAATCGGTGATGGCCGCGTCTTTCTTGGTGCTGTCGTAGCGGCTCTTGGTCTTGTCGATGGTGAGGCCGGCCGCGTATGCGCACAGCGATTCGGTCGCGCCGCGGTAGAACGGCGTCTGAGCGGTGGACAGGGCCGGCGCCTCCGCGCCGCGCAGGTAACCGTCCAGTGGGATGTTGTTGGTCACCGCGATCTGCGTCGTCCGATCCGTGATGCCGACGCACAAGTTGGTGGTCAGCTGGAGACGATTGGTGAGAGCGGCGCAGAAATGGTCTTGGCGCGAGATGCTGACCGTCTCGCCCAGCTCACGCCAGGTCTTGGTCGCCTCTTGTCCGGTGACCAGTGGCGAGGAGAACAGCTCGAGCAGCAGCGTGTGGAAGTCGTAGTTGGAATCCTTGAACGCTTCGACCACGCGCTCGAACTCTGGATCCGCTTCCGAACAGCCGCTGGAATTAGCGTAATAACAGAGCTTTTGTACCCAGGCGCTCGCGTATAGGGGATGGCCGACCAGCGCGTTCGCAAAATCATCGAGCGAAGTGAGCTCGGCCTTCTTCCCCAAGTAGTCGAAAGAGGCGGTAGAGTAGACCTGAGCCGGATCGTGCTGCGTATGGTACGAGTACGTGTACGACTGGCGGAAGATGTTCCGCATCGGGTCCATCGTTTGGTGGCAGCTGTAGCAGGGGCTGGTCGGATCCGAGTGCTGTCCGTCTTTGCCGTTGTCGAGCACGGTCGAGGTGCCTTTGTCGACCGGGTTGATGCTGCGGCCGAGTGCGACGATCAACGCTTGATTGAGCGTGTCACGGTGCTGGTTGCTGTTGTTGGTCGTCCAATTGGCGAAGAACGCGGGCGTCGAGAAGTAGCCCACGCGCGGACTACGCACGACGATCTCGTTCGCGCTGCGTAGCGTCGGCAAGTCGTAGAATGGAGTGAGCTTGTCGCCGGCTTTGGCCACCCGCACCGTGACCGGGCGCCAGATCACGTCTTGGGCGTTAATGTTCGGCGCCGTGAACGCGACGCCACCGCTGCAGTTGTATTGGTAGAGGTTCTTTTTGTCCGCGGGCACGTCATCCGGAATGGTCAGGGTCGGGGGACCGTTCGGATCCGCAGGATCGTTCACGTAGTTGCGGCTGGCCCAGCCAAATAAGGCCAAAAATGCGGCAGATACGCTGCTGTACTTGCGCTGGTTGTAGAGCACGTCCGCCTTCACGGCGTTGCCGTTCGCGTCGAGCACGACGTGCCCCGTGTCATCCAGCGTGGGCATGCTGCACTTGAAGGGCGACGGGGTCGCAAAATGCATGAAGTTGGGACTCTGGGGATCGATCGTCTCGGAGAGCGGGATGTTGTTTGGCACCACCGGCATCGCGGCTGTGTCGAGTGGCGCCTGATAGGTGACCCAAAACGCTTGAGTGGTGCTCAGCGTGCCATCCGGCATCGGAATGCTCAGCGTTTGCTTGCCGGCGTCGTCGACCTGCGCTTGGTCGAGGGCGAGGTAGAGCGCCATCAACGTCGGAGTCATCATGAACGTGTGCGTGGTAACGGTGTCGGTGAACGGCTTGCCCTCGGCGATCGTTTTCAACGCCGTTCGCGACATCGATTCTTGCGCCTGCGTGAACATCGGCAGGTTGGTCAGATTGTCGACGCTCAGCTGATCGAAGAAATCATTCTGTGAGATCTGAGTCTGCTGGAAGGCCTTGCTGAAGAACGTGCCGAGCTTGGCTTGCGCTTCCGGACGCACGAACCAAGCGTCGACCATGTCCCGCAATGCGGCTGGATCTTGCTCGACGGCCGAGATCTCTTCTTCCGTGGCGGGCAGACCGAGCAGCAGATTTTTCACCTTGGCGACGTACACACGGGCTTGCACGGGCTCGAACGGGACCTCCACGGCGGCGTCTGGCGAATCATCCTCACCGGGCCGTGTGCCCGAACCCGACGACGAAGCAGCGCCCGAGGAAGACGAGGACGCGCCGGAGGAAGACGAGGACTGCGACGGCAGCACATCGAGCGTGCCCGTACAGGCAACCGCGACCGCGCTGGCGACGAGGGCTGAAGCGGCCCAGCCGTGTATGAGCCTAGACGACATAGAACTACTCCTCATTGGGCCCTGAAAAAATCAGCGCCCGAAATAGGTCCCAGAACTCTCTCATACGGCACGACATCAGTCCAACACTTCCGAATCGCACCACGCGCGCACCGACACGCGAATTAGGTGTGAGCTCGTCGTGCACTCGCGCTCATTCGCGTTCATGCACCGTGTGCGTGCCGCATGCGCGCCGCTAGCGCATGCGCGGCGCTTACCCGCTCGAGTTGCCGCGCGCTTTCACGCTCGTGCACGCGCCGTTTCATGCGGCGCGCCCAGCGCATAAATGAACGCGCGTGCGCACCCTCGCTTTTCTGGTTGGGAATTTTCCGAGCTGCAAGGAACGATATTGGGGCCCATTGCCTACGGGGGCGCCGCCGCACGTGCGCGTCTCGAATTCGATCACGTTCTTTATCCGCCACGCGACCGATCGCGCGTAGCGAGCGAATGCGCGGCCCAGCGCTCGCTCTGGTGCACGATGGCGGGCTGATCGACGGGGATGTGCGGCACTGGAACCGGTTGCAGAATCTTTGCCGAATGCAGAGGTGCGCCCCGGCCCAGAACCCACTAAGCTCGCGGACGGGGAGCGGGTGGGCCCGCTCGGTTCGAGCACTTTTGGAGATGGGAAACACGAATGCCGTCGCGTCTATCTGCGCTGTTGGTTGTCACGAGCGTATCGCTCACCCGGCTCGGGTCGTTGGCCTGCAGTGGCAACGCTTCTTCGGATAACTCGGCGGGTGCCGCTCCCACCACAGACTCCATCGGCAACCGTGCGGGAAGCGGAACGCTTGCCGGTGCGGGCGGAGTCGCGGCGCAAGGTGGCGCCAGCGGCGGCGCAGGCAGCGCGGGAGTGGGTCATGGTGGAGTGGGCGCGGCGGGTGCGGCCGCGGGCGGCGCGGGGTCAGGCGGAGCGAGCGGAGGAGTGATCGGAGGTAGCGGCGGACAAGGCGGCGCCAGCGTTGCAGGCTCTGCGGGGGCCGCTGGCGGCTCGGGTTGCTCGGGCCTCACGCAAACGCGCTCGTCACGCAGCGCCAAGAGCACGGGCTTCAGTGCGCCGTACATGCCCGATTACTACTCGCTGTACAGCCACGCCTGCAGTACGAATCCTGATTGCACGACCGCGTGCGTGACGGCCGGCGGAACCCAAGCCTCGTGCGCCGCGTCTGAGTGCATCCACAGCACGACCGATTACTGTTTGCCACCGACTTATTGGTTCGGCCTCGACCAGTTGCTGACCGAAGGCGGCACGCAAGAGTCTTCAGCGTGGATCATCATGGTCAATAACCCGTATCGAGATCAGCTCGCGGTCAGCAATTTTCAGTTCGAGCTCCCGACGGGCGCCAAAATATCGGGTATTTCGTTCGCATTCGTGGAGGCGGCGGGGTCCGAGAACATGATCGGGGACTTCAGCGTGCGGGCCCTGGCCAACAACCAACCGGTGGGCCTCGATCGCGCTCACACCAAGGCTTGGACGACCACCTTTCACCCCGAGGTCTACGGTGGTCCAGCGGATCTCTGGGGCACCACGTGGACGACCGAGATCGTGAACGGGGCAAGCTTCGGCGTGGCGCTCACGCCCATGTATCTGGACACGGCCGGCAACGAGCGCGCCTACGTCGATTTCATCACCGCGACCGTGACTTACGACACCTGCAAGTAGTGCGATGACGTGAACGGTGCCAGTCGATGATGGAGGTGAACGACGGCGTTTGAGGTGCAGGGCGGTACCTGCGACCGCCCCCCATCATCAGCAACCGCAGGTCCATTCTGCTCGACTGCAGCTACACGAGCACCAGTCGCCCGTGTCCTCTGATTCGGGAGGCACCACGGGAGTGCAGTCATAGCCAGGGTATCCATCGGGCTTGTCGCTGCAATTCGGGGAGGTCTCGGCGCAGCACGGTTGGCACGAACGGCTGAATTTGTTGAAACAAGCGCGTGCGGGCAGGTTGTCGTCCGGGGCGTGTTGTTCTGGGCCAGCGAGATCGCAGAGCGTGACGGTGGGGGACCACTTGTCCTCTTCCGAGCATGCTTTGCGCACGTGCCCGGCCTGGATGTGGTTCGTCCTGCCTCCGCAGAATTCGGCCGCCTCGTCCCAGACCTCGGCGCCGATCAGGGTTGCGTCGGCGTAGTAGGGCTCGCTGCCGTAATAGCAAAGCTTGAGCTGAGTCGGCGAGATCTGGAAGCGCAGGCTGAGGTCGTCGGCGTAGTCACTGCATTGCTCGACCACTGTCTTCGTCACGTTGCCGGGAAGTGCCGCGCAGTCAGAGGCCAGTAAACTCGCGGCGCAAAACTCTTGGGGGCAGGCAAAGCCAAAGGAGTTGGCGACGGTTTTCAAGTTGCCTTTGCAAGGCGAGTCGTCTTCCGCTCCCGCTCCGCGGCCCTGGGGGCCGTTGCCTGCCGCGCCCGCTTCGACTGCGAGTGCAGGAGCGCCGCTCGAACCGGCGGCGTGCCCGAGAGCCCCTGATTCGGCTGCGTCCGGGGGAGCGCCGCTCGAACCGCCCGTGGGGCTACCGCTTTCGATCGCCACCTTGCCCGTGCAACCCGCGACTATCCACGAGAGCCCGCCCATCCAGCACAGTCGGCGCAACGATTTCCCCATGACGGCCACCCAGCACGAATGATGCCAATGGTCGCATCCGACTTTAACTCGATTTTCTGGGCTTTCGCGCTGACGAGCGGCACAGGTCTGGCACACCCTGATCGCCTGGTCCGGCGACCTCCGCGGCAAGCGTGGTCGTTACTCGACGGCGCGCGCCAGAAGGATGCCCGAAAAGCCCTGGCTCCCGTGGTCCTTCAGTCCGCGTACGTCGACCTCGATCGAGTCAGCGCGGAAGTCTTGCGTCAAGATCTCGCGCAGATCCTGTTCGTCGATGGGCGTGGCGGGGAAGAAGCGCGACCCGACGTGACCATTCACTACGCGGTCAAAGCCTTGCCGGAAGCCGCGGTTTTGGCCAGTTTATACGAAGGAGGCTGGATGCTCGATGCTGCTCAGCCCCAGCCGCTGTACACCGCTCTTGCTACGCATTGGCTGGCTCGCTGTGACTAGAGGCCGACGGAAGATTCGTGAGCGTGACTTGCGGCGTGGCTCCGAGGTGGGGACTTTCTCGAAACGCTCGCGCGTCTCTCTCGCTGCGTCCGCCGTGTCCAAACATCACGCGCCGTGGCATTTTTTGTACTTTTTACCGCTGCCGCAGGGGCACGGTTCGTTCCGCCCGACCGCGGGCAGCCCCGGGCGTTCGCTCTTGGCCGCCGTTTCTAGGTCTGCGCGTTGCTGCGCGACGAACGATGCCGCGTCAGCCTCGCGACCGGTTTCGATCAGTAGGCTCGTGATGCGCAGCGCGGCTTCCTGACGATCGGCTGGGCTCTCCGCGATGGCCATCGCTCGTCGGTAGTATGCTTCGGCCGCGTCGTACTCAGAAAGCGCTCGGTAGACGTCTCCGGCCTGGTTCTCCGCGACGAATGGCTCGCTCGCGGTCTCGAGATTCACGAGGACGCGAGCGAGCGCCCGTTCGCGGTCGCCTGCCTCGGCATAGGCCAGCGCGATCTCTCCGTTCATCTCGTCCGGCGCAAAAAATCTCAAGGCTTCGGCGACGCGCACCGCGAGTTCGGTTTCGTGCGCGGCGGACAACCGCGTGGGCATGCCCAAGAGTTGATCGATGAGTTCGGAATGGGTTTCGCGATCCAGCCGCGAGAGTAGGGGCAGGTTGCCATCGATCGCGCCCAAGAGCTCGAGCGCGGAGTCGGCCAATTTTGCGAGCCGTGGACGCGCCTGATCGTCGTCCCCTGTCTTACCGATCGCGGCGTTCTGCTCAAGCAAGGCCGCCACCAGGTTCATCGGGGCGCGCAATTCGGGGGCGGGGCCCTCGGCCCGAGCCGCATCCGTCTGGTCGAGCGCGTCGAGCTCGTCATCATCGCCATCATTCGCGTCCAGATCCTCGTCTTCGAAATCGCGGCTGTCGGGCGATGGCGGCGCCTCACCGACGGATTCGACGACGACGGGATCGGCGAGGGGGAGGGCGGCTTCGGTCACCGAGACGACGGTGATTGAGTAGCGATGCTCGTCTCCGTAGTCGTAGAGGTATCCGAACTGCTGCCCCGCTCGTAGCCCCAGGCGAAACAGCAGCGCCTTGTCGGCGCGCTTCCCGTCCGTTCGCGGGTCGACGTATTCCGACGCACTATCCCAATATCGACCGGAGAGGAAGAATGCATACAGATGATCGTCGTCGCCAATGTCGAGTGTGCGGTGCATGAGGTCGTGCACGTCATGCAACGTGTGGCGACCATCGAAGTCGATCACGCGCCGCACCTCGGGAATGTCCTCTGGACTGATCGACAAACGAAAGATGCGATTTGACACGGCCGCACTCTAGTCGAGCGCGCCGAATTCGTCAGCGGAGTGTTGCGACGGGGGCATACTCGAGCTCTCGCTGCTCGCGCACGGCTCGCAGCAAGAGGGCGCCGCGGCTCATGTCGCCCATGCCCTCGAACTCGGATGGAAAGTACAGGTTCTCGCCGAAGGCATCGAGGAGTGGGCCGACATACTTGTCACTCGCCACGCTGCCCAAGAGTACGAAGCGTGTCGCGGGAGCGCACTGTTCGAGTAGCGCACTCGCGTGCCGAACGAGCGGGGCGGTGAAGTGCGGGTTGTCTTGGTGTATCGAGACCATGCCCCAACCTCGCAGGCGCTCGAGGGTGATGCGCTCTTCGGGAGCGAGCAGTCCGCCGCCTGCGCTGATGACGTGGACCGCGGGCAGCCCCGTAGGCACGCGGGCGAACGCGCGCGCATACGCAAGCTTGCCTCGAAAGTACAAGCCACTCACGAAGCTGAACAGTTCGCCGAGAGCGGCTCCTTCTGCGGAGCGCAGCTGATTTGCCAGTTGGAATTTGGCCGATGGGTCGAACAGCATCGCTCCGCGCTTGCCGTTGAGGTTGGCGGGCGAGATCAGGAAAATCTGCGCAGGCTCGAGCACTGACCCTGCCGTAAGCAAAAGCCATGCGCGGGACCGTCACTCACCGTCGGCTGCGCGCGCGAGCGCCGCGATGTCTAGCTTTTTCATGCCCATCATGGCGTTGATGGCCCGGCCGGAGCGCGCGCGATCTGGGTCCGCAAACAGCTGGCCCAAAAGGGTGGGGATGATTTGCCAAGACACGCCGAACTTGTCCTTGAGCCAGCCGCAGCGCCCTTCGGAACCGCCGTCCGTCAGCTTGGTCCAGTAAGCGTCGACCTCGGCCTGAGTTTCGCAGCTCACGAACAACGACGTGCCTTCGGAGAAGGTGAAGGTCGGCCCGCCGTTGAGAGCGATGAATTCGCGCCCCTCGAGCTCGAACGTCACCGACATCACTTTGCCGCCCGGCCCCGGCATGCGGCTCGTGATCTTGGAGTTGGCAAAGAGGGAGGTGTAAAGCAGCGCTGCTTCCTCGGCTTGGTGGTCGAAGGTGAGGAAGGTGGTGATCTTGTTTTTCATGCTGGGCTCCTCGTCGAATGCGGCGCTAGCCGCAGTGTTGACGGTAGGTCGGAGCCGCCACCCTGTCCCTCGACAGGGAGCGGGCGATTTTTTTGGAGCCCGGTGCCGGAGCTCGGACCGAGGGCACGCGCCCCCACGGTCGGCCGTGGGGGCGACGCTTCGGGCGCCGCTGGGCGCGGGCGATCACCAGGTCGCGAAGTAGGCCCAGGCGTAGTTGCCGGCGGTCGTTTGCACGCAGTAGCCCCCGTTGCGTTTGGCGGGCAGAGGGTTCGTCCAATTGGAGGTGCAGGACATCTGCACGCCGTTCACGGTCAACTTGCGGCCGCTGGCGAGATTGCCGCAAACGCCGCCATTCAAATTGGCCGTAGTTTGGTAGCAGCCCGCCCCGGTGCCGAGGTTGCCCGAGTTGTAGTTGTTACTCGCGAAGATCACGGGGTTCGTGCACAAACCGGAGCACGGCGTCGTGCCCGTGTTGCACGTGTTGTTCGAGGGATGGGTGCACACGCCCGCGTTGCACACGTCATTGGTGCAAGTGTTGTTGTCGTCGGCGCAAGACGCGGTGTTGTTCGGGTGGGTACAAGCGCCCGCCGAGCAGACATCCGTCGTGCAGGGGTTGTTGTCGGTGGCGCACGATGCGGTGTTGTTCGGGTGAGTGCAAGCGCCCGCCGAGCAGATGTCGTTCGTGCACAGGTTGCCGTCATCGGCGCAAGACGCGGTGTTGTTCTGGAACTTGCAGCCGGTGAGCGGATCACAACTGTCCGTCGTGCACGGATTGGCATCGTCACAGCTCATCTGGCAATGGTCGACGGGCGGCGTTCCGACCCGCGCGAACGCCAAATAGTTGATGTTCATGTCCCCGGTGTCGAACACCACGCGCACGCTGTGCTCGCCCGCAGCCAAGAACACACCCGGGATCGTGGCGTCGGTGAAGGCTTGCCAACCGTTGCCCGGGCCTTGCACCGGTCCGCTGACATCCACGCCGTCGACTTCGAGGTGCAGGAACGTGCTGGCATACAGGGAGGCCACGCGCAGCGTTACCGCATACTCGTCGGCTTTGGTCAGCGCAAAGTCGTATTGCAGCCACTCCGTCGGGCTCGTCCAACCAACGTTGCACGTGCCACCCTTGGGATCTGCGGTGGGCTCGACGTCGACGTCCGTCGTGCCGCAGCCAGGGGTGCCAGAATTGCCAGGCGTGGTATCGAAGTAGGAGTCGAAATTTTCGGCTTCGATCACGAAACCATCCGGCACCGAGGGCACGGGAGGCGTGTACGGCACGTCCGCGGGCGGCGTCTGAAGAATGCCCTGACCCGCGCTGGTCGTGAGCATTGCCACGAGCCTGCCGTCCCTCACCCCGAGGTTTTGCGAGATGTAGTCACTGGCGGAGAATTCGAATGTCCACTGGGCCGGATACCAAACGTTGTAGTTCAGCGAATTGAACTGCTCGTCGAGCAAGACGGTGGCAAATTTGTTGGTTTGGTTCGGCGTGTAGTCCCAAACTTTCACGTAGTCGACGAAGTGTCCGGTGGGCACCGTCGTCCCGTCGAAGGGACCGGCCCAGCCGTTGTTATCACCAGGCCAAACGCCGGTTCTGAGCTCCATCCGTTCGCTGGACGGCGTGTCGCCGCTCGCATCTTTGAGAAACATCGGCGCAAACTCGACCTTGTCCGTTTCGCGGCGCACCTCTTTGCCGTCCACGAAAAACGCGATGTAGTCGGGGGTCCATTCGATGCGATACGTGAAGTACCCCTGATACGCGCGGTATGGGAGCATGTGCGCGACCGCGTGTTCCGTTCGATAGAGCGGCGGGTTCGCGCCGGGCGTCATGACCTGCGTCTGGTAGTCGCCCGAAGCCTGTCCCATTTCGAAGTCGATCTCGTGCCACGGCACGGCGGGAGCCTTCTCGGAGTCTGGCTTCCACAAGAAAAAGGTGCTGATCACCCCCGGCCCTTTGGCGCTTCGAATGCGCGCTTCGAACGCGCCAAAGCCGAACCGAGTCTTGGTTTCGAGTTCGCCGCTCTTGTAGCTCTTGGCCTGAGCGGTCGAAGAGAGAAGCTGCACACACAACCCCGCATGGACGAGCGCCCACGCCCAACGTTTCAAATGCATGCTCGACCAATACGCCCGATCCGAAACCGGTTCCACATGGATCTGGCGGCGCATGTTTCACAATGCATGAGCCGTAAATTTAGCCTTTTCGAGTTTCAGTGCGGCTGTCCAGCGGGCCCAGCCCGGTGGTCGCACGAGGGGCTCGAGCGTGTCATCGCCGAGGCTGAGCGCGAGTTGACAAAGTTACCATTGGCCGTCGCAACACTGCGTCTCCGTCCGAGTGCGCGCGTATCGCTTGGAGTTGTCAATGACTCCGAGCTCACCGCGGAAGTTCTGAAGCTTGCTTGCCTTTGCTCAGCGGCGAGACCCGAAGCGCCGAGGGGCAGTGCGTCGTTCGGCGCTCGGGCGGCGCGGGTTTCATTCTGAAGGGCGGCGGCTGGTCACGCCCCCGGTGCGTCCAACGCGAGCACGCTTGCAACACCTTCCGCCGCTGCCGACTCCTGCTCTGCGGTCAGCCCGTCATTTCTGGTTGCAACGCGAGACAATTTCCAATCGCATCGTGGTCTCGCACCGCAACGCCCGAATTGGGCCTTGAATCGGCGAGCCCGCCCCCTAGACTGACGCGGGTGTCGGCTCTCAAACCAACGTGGGGTGCGTCGCTGCGCGTCGACGCGGATTTTCGCGGACGCGCGCAGCTGCTCGCTGGGGTACGAATGATGGTGAGCGACCTATGCTCTCAATGTTTGGAACAGGGAGCACCGAGCGCTCTGTTGGTGATGGCGGTCCAGGAGCTGGCCGAAAACCTAGTCAAGTATTCGAAAGGGGACGCCTCGTTGAGCTTCGACCTATGCCTGCAGCAAGACCAAGCCGTGGCTCGGATCTGTACCCAAAACTCGACCACGGCGGAGCACTTGCAGGAGGCGACCGAACTCTTCTCGCGGATCGGCTCCGCTCCTGATGCCAACTCGCTCTACGACGAAATGGTCGCGGCCAGCGGCGAGCGCGAGGGTTCGCGCTTGGGACTGATTCGCGTGCGCGCCGAGGCGGGGCTCGCTTTGTCGTGTACGGTGGAGGCCGGGCGTCTGAGTATCGCCGCCACCGGCCCGGTCCAACCGAAGGTGAGCGTCGAATGACCGCCGTCGTCGACGACGTGTTCGGGGAAGCGTTCAGTACTAAATCCATTCTGGCTGCAGATCGAATCACGGTGCAGTTGGTGGGTTGCCTCGATTTGGCCACCGCGCCGCTGCTCCGGCATTACCTGGTGCAGCTCACGCGGGGCGCTCAGGCGGGCGAGCTGCTCGAATTCGAGTTCGACATCGAGCAGCTCTATCTGATGAGCTCGTCGGCCATCAGCCACTTTGCCAGCTGGCTGAAGGGCCTGAGAGCGACGGAGCACGTGCGGCGGGTCAAATTCAAGACCAACCCCAATCTGTCCTGGCAACAGCGCAGTCTGGACGCCTTGCGGCGTTTGGCAGAGCCGCTGGTCAAGGTGGAGTAGTCGGGCGACGGTCGGTCTGAGGCGCGGGCTCGCCGACACCGGGGATGCGAACGGCAATCAGCGTCACGTCGTCGGTGACGCTGGCAGCACCGCGGAATGCGTCGAATTGCTGCATCACGAGCGTGACCGTGGCGGCGGCAGTCGGCGCTCCGTCCAAACGCAGCGCTGCGAGTTCCAGATCGAAGCGAGCGCGCTTCGCGTTCGATTGCTCGTTCAACCCGTCACTGGAAAGGATCATCGACTCACCGGGTTCGAGTCGAAAGCGTTCCAGATCGGGCCAGGGGAGCAGTTCCGCGCCGAGCAAGGGTCCGCCCAAGTAGAGCTCGCGTGCCGGCTGCCCCGGTGTCGAGACGAACAACGGAGGATTTCCGGCGTTGGCGTACTCGACCTCGACGCCATCGGCTCGAATCACGAAGTCCAAGCACGACGCGGTGCAATGCAGCTCACCGTCCGGGAACTCGCCGACGAGGTAGGCGTTCAAGGCCTCGAGCAACGCGTTGGGCTGGGCGTGCAATGGGCGCAGCCGATCATAAGCCGTCTTGATCAAGATCGTGCGCATCGACGCTTGCACACCGTGTCCGGTCGCGTCGGCCAAGAACACGCGCAAGCGATTCTCGGCGACTCGCGCGATATCGTAGATGTCTCCGCTCACGCGCTGCAGCGCGGCATAGTGGACCGCGACATCGATGCCCCGCAGCGCGGGAATGTCCGGCAACATGCGCTCCTGAAAGGAACGCGCTTTTTCGATGTCTTCGTAGATACGGCGTTCGTTGTCGCGAATCGTGGCTAGGGCGCTGGAGAGTTCGCGGTTCGCATCGGATAGCTGCTCGGTACGCGCCAGTACCAATGCTTCCAACGTCTCGGCGTGTCCGCGCAGACGCGCGATCATGCGTGCGATCGCGCGCGTGAGCTGCGCCATCTCGCGTGGAGCGCCGGGCACCACGCTGGGGAGCGGCGCGTGTTCGTCGCGTTGCACCGTTTCGGCGCTGGCCGCCAGCGCGCGCAGCGGCCGCGCGAGCCAGCCCGAAAGCCACGCCGAGAGGACGAGCGCGGCGAGCACCAATGCCACCGAAAGCACGATCGTCTGGTTCCGGATCTGGCGTGCATGCGCATCGACGACCGTTTGGGGGGTCAGGGCCACCACTCGCCAGTGGCCGACCGGCGCGCCCAGGCCCACCGCGGCCGCACGTACGGCGATGTTGCCCTCGTCCGGCCCCTGTCGCAGCTCCCCGTGCTTCGGTTGGAGTTCGCCGAACAGGCGCAGCTTAGAGACGTCCTGGGGTTCCAGCAGGGCGACCTTGCCGGAATCGGCGATTTTTTGGCCCTCCGCATCGACGATCACCAAACGGCCGCCGACCATGCCACGCACGGTCGTCTTGGCCTGCTCGGTAATGCCGCGCAAGTCGACGGGGCTGCAAGTGATGCCCGTCAGTTTGCCCATCGCGTCGCGCACCGGCGAGGCGACGTTCACGGACAGCACCTTGGTGACGCGCCCGATTTGCACACGCGAAATGGCCGTTCGCCCCGTGTTCAAGATCTCACGGTAGTAGTCACGGTCGCTGTAGTCGTGTCCGCCCTTGGCGAACTCGCGATTGGCGAACACGTGCAGCCGCGACGTGCCCGCGGCGTTCGCGACGTACGCGCCGATGAACTCCGGATGATGCGCGATGTGCGTATCCAAGATCGGGGTGAGCGCTTCGGGCGTGGGCTCGGCCAGCAACCCGACCTGCGCCGCAAAAGCCTCGCTGCTGTGCACGTAGCTGACCATCGCTTGCGAAACTTGATCTGCGGCCGAGCGCGCGGCGGCCAGCGCTTGACGGTCCGCCGCCTCGACCTCACTGCGAGTCCAGCGTTCTGCCTGGTCGAAGCCGAGCGCAGTGACTGGCAACACCGAGCCAATGCCCAAGACCAAGAACAAGAACGAGCGCACCCCGAGCCGGGCGCGTACGACCTGCGTGCTGTCGTCATCCAGCTGCAGCGGTTTTCCCTTCAGGCCCAGATCTTCGGGCGTTGCGTCAACGAGGCAACGACAAAATGCCTGGCGCGGCGATAACCAGGGCTTTCTCGGCCTCCGCCCGGCGGCCGCTCGCGAGTCAGTCCCAACCGGAGTTGCCCGCCGCGCCCAAAATTGCGCTCACGCCCTGGACCTGTCCGCCGGACATCTTGAATAGGTGCATGTCCGTGTTGCCTTGGAACATGGTGAAGCCGACTCCCAAGCCGCTCTCCACGTCTGCGAAGATCAGCCGAGGAGTGAGCGCGAGCTGCCCGCCGCCGCTGCCAGAGCTACAGCTCGCGCCAGCGCTACACATGAACGAGCCTCCGCCATTTTCGATCCGGATGCAGCTGCTGGACGTGTTGCACACGCCGGCGGGAAATTGCCGATAGTACTTGTCCATCCAACCCGTCAGCTCGGCGCGCGTGGCGCGCTTGTCGGCGGGTACGGGTTCCTCCCATTTGACACTGGCGTTGCTGGCGATCAGCGCGGCGGTGTTGGAGGCGAAGTTTTGTCCGGAGACTTTGTAGTCGCCCGGGCGCACGGCGATGGTCTCGATCTCGGTGATCTTTTGATTCGTGATCTTGATCCGAAGCGCGAGCGGGATATCCACGCTGCCGTCTGGTACGACGGCTTCGGTGGCGGAGCTGCAGGTCTCGGTGTCGAGCGCGCTGTGCGTGTACTTGACCGGGCCCGCGGTCTTCCACAGGGGCGCGTCAGCGGGCTTGCTCGACTTTGCGTTCTCGGTGAACTTGGCGCCGTCGGACAATGGCAACGTGGAGGGGTCGTGGGCGGCAAGCGCCGTGAAGTAGGCGTCGATCGTGCTCTTCAAGAGTTCGCGAGTACAACCGGTGCTCGTGCCGTCACCCGCGCCGCCGGCGGCCAGGGTTCCGCCACTGGCGTTCGTCGTGGGCGCGCCTGCTTGGCCGGCCGAAGAGGTGCCTCCGCTGCCCGCGCGGCTACTCGGACTTCCAGCCACGCCGTTTTCGGTGCGGGCGCCGCCGCTGCTGGAAGGCCCGCCGCCCTGCGAGGCCGCGGCTGAGCCGCCGCCCGCGGAGCTAGCCGGCGCCGCACCCCCGCCGCCCGAACCGCTGCCCGGATTCGATGGGTCGCTACCGCAGGCGACTGATAAGACGACGACTGGCAGCGCGATCAGCGCGAAGCAAACTCGCATGGCACGATTCCTCGATTGGATTGTGCGCTCGCCCACGCAGGTTTGGCTACGTTAGATTCCCACTAACCACCTCGATTAACCGAGCAATCACGGTCCCATTCCTCGGCGGTCGAAAATTTTTGCGGCGGAGGACGAAGCCCGTAGTCGCGCGCTGGTTCACAGTGCAAACTTCGAGCAATGCATGACGAGCGCGCTGCTGCTAGATTGACACATCTTGACTTAGGCGCGCGTGAGCAATGGCTGGCGCCCGCAAGGACGATGGCGTGATCACCCGAATGGTAGTACGAGTGACGGCAGCGGCTAGAGCCACGTGCCTGACGCTGATCGCAGTCAGCTGCAGTGTTTACGATGCTTCTCTGTTGGAGAGCGGCTCTTCGCCGATCGGGAACGGCGGCTCGGCTGCCGTGAGCGGCCAAGCCGGCAGCGCAGGCAAAGCGAGCGCAGGCGGAAACAACGGTGGCTCGGCCGGCAAGTCATCGGAGGACGCCGGTTCGAGCGGCATGAGCGAAATGGCCGGCGAGGTCGAGAGCGGTGGTACGGCGGGCACTGCGGGCGGCGGCACCGCGGGTGCGGCCGCGGGCACGGGCGGTACCGGCGGCGGCATGGTGGCCGGCAGTGGCAACACGGGTGGCACCGTGGGAGGTAGCGGAGGCACTGCAGGGAGCGGCGGAACCGGCGGAGCGGCCCCTGCCATCGGCTGCGCAAAGCTCTCAGTGCCACTCGACGACGCCAATGATCGAGCGCACTTCGTGATCACGTTCCCGGCGAACGTCGACATGACCACGGGTACGATCAGCATGCGCGTGTACGTGCAAGCCGGCGTGGGCGGCACGCTCTTCAACTACGTGCAAGATGCAGCCCCGAACTATCACTTCTTCGGCGTGGCCACCGCCGCGCGCCCCGAACTCCCCAGCTTGGTGGGTTGGAGCAACTTGACCTGGGATGTCGGCGCGCAGCCCGATATGGCCCCGGTGTCGAACATCGTCAAGAACAGCATCAAGCGCATTGGCATTGAGATCAACGCCGCTCCGGCCACGGTCTGGTCGAACCCCACCATCGTCTACATCGACTCGATCACCGTGACTACACCCACCGTGACTCAGTCGTTCACGTTCGACACGGCGGCGACACTGACCCCGACCCCGACCACGGCCGACCCGTCTACGCCGATCTTGTGGCTGAATAGCGCCTCGTCGGACACGAAAGCCGCGAACGTCACGCTCGCTTGGCAACCGACCTGCCCCTGAGCCACTGCAAATGAGTGACGCGCTGCGCTTGGTCGTTTACGACGCGACGCAACGTTCACGTCGTCCGCGTGCGCTCGGTCTGAGTTGGCAATACGGTACGACCCTCTATCGAGCGTTCGGCCGGGTCGACGCGGCGTACGGTGCGCGCAGTTTCGCAGACGCCCTGACGTGGCTAGGCACTCATCAGCCGCAACGCCCGATCGCGGAACTGCAGGTTTGGGGCCACGGCAAATGGGGGCAGGTGTTCATCGATCGCGAGTCATTGGGGCGCGATGTGCTTCGCCCCGGGCACCGCCATCATGCGACCTTCGAAGTATTTCGTCGCCGGCTGGTGCCCGATGCGCTGCTCTGGTTTCGGACCTGCGAGACCCTGGGTGCCCGCGCCGGCCAGGACTTCGCGGCGGCGCTGGGCGAAGCCAGTGGCGCTCGCGTGGCCGGGCACACGTACGTGATTGGCTTCTACCAGAGCGGGCTGCACTGCCTGCGGCCAGGGGTTGCCCCACATTGGTCGGACACCGAGGGCCTGGAGCGCGGCAGCCCCGAGCGACCGGAAGCGGCTCGCGCTTCGTCGCCCGCGGCCCCCAACACGATCACTTGCTTGAGCGGTCGGATCCCGGAAGGCTTTTGATTCGCCTCAATCACCGACTTCGATTTCGAAGTGCGTGACCCAGGTCGTGCCCGAGCCGCCCATCACTTCATTGCCGAACTTGCGATCTCACCCGCGTGGGCGCTCCGCGCGCGGGGTCAGCGCTTCAAACCACTGTTCTTCGTGATCGCATCCGGGCACGTCACTTCTTTGTAGGTGACGGCTGGATTGTCGGGCGCGCCGAACCAGTCGATGAACCAATCACAACCAACCAGCAGCTCCGGCTTGTTGGCAAATACGCTCTCGCACTTGGCTTTCGCGCACGCTTTCGATTTTTGATAATCGAAGCCGTTCGACTTTTGACAAGCCAAGAAGAAGCCGCCATAGCGCTCGCCCAAATCAGTCGTGCCCCATTGCTTCGAGCAGGCATCGAGCGCACCCACGCCGCCGCCAGGCACGAGCAAATCGAACTGATTGCCGTCGACACCACCGTTGTTGATGGCCTGCACGATCATCGTCTTTCCGAGCAGCGCTTTCGAGCCTTCGTCGACGGTGGAGTTGTGCGAGCCGCCCGTGAATTGCAGCTGATAGCACTTACCGCAGAAGTCACTGCCCTTGTTCACGGCGGCGTAACCGTAAGCCAAGGTCGCGCTCACCGCCCACGGTTCGAGCGCGTGGCACATGTATGCATTACCGCCACTTTCGCAGGCATTCTTGGCGGCGTAGTCACTCAAGGGCTGGTCGTCTTGACCGCAGCTTTGCACCGGATTTTTTCCGCCGACGTTGCCCTTCCAACCGCACGCGGGCTTGCAGCAATCCCAATAACGAGTTGCCCAGCCCGACGTGCCATCGGTGATCACCGGAGGCTGCCCACCACCGCCGCCGTAGCTGACCGAGCCGCCACTGCTGCTCATGCCACCGCTGCTGGTACCTCCGCCACCGCTCCGACCCCCGCTCGAGCTTCCGCCGCTCCCGCTCCGACCCCCGCTCGAGCTGCCCGCCGCCGCCACGCTCCCAGCACTGCCGGCTTGGGCTGCACCCGCGCTGCTCGGAGCACCGCTCGCACCGACCGAGCCCGCGGAGCTGCCGGTCGAGCCGCCGGTTGCGGAGTTGGTGCCCGCGGTCGGGAGATTCCCCGTGCCGGCGCTGACCGTAACGCTGCCGGCTCGGCCTGCGTTGCCCGCGGGTGTGTCGGTGTCCGTGTTGTCCCCGTTCACACACGAGAACAAGGCACTGACCATGGAAGCTAGCGCGATGCCAGCAAAGCCGACGCGAATCACTCGAGATTTCTTCAAAGTACCACCGGGGTATCATCGACGGCTCGCTCACGCGAGCCAGTTTCAAGGCGCGTCATTTTCCGCGAACACGACGCCACTGTGAACTTAGTGACGGCTGAGGCGACGAGCAGGCAGCCGAGCGTCGATGTCGCATCGCGTTCGTGATTCGAGTGGACGAAATCCGTCGACTACGCGGACGCATCGGCTCGCCGCCCAGCTCGTAAAAATATGTTGGCGCAGCGAAGGTCCGCCACGGATCGCGTTCTGAGTCGTCGATGGATCCCTCGAGCCATGTAGGCCGCGCGCTCCTGAAAGGAAAGGTCATGCGCCAAATCATCACACTACCCGCGCTCGCACTCGGGTTCGCGGCTCGCACCGTTCAAACGTCCACCCAAGCGGAAGCGCTCGGCTCCAAGAAATGACGAGCTCCTCGGTGGCCAAAGTAGGGCCGTCACTTCCTCACCGCCGCCCACTGCGTCAATGAGTCCCTGACCCAACTGAGCGTTACCTCGGACAACTAATCACGGTCGAGCAGCTGACGCCGGACATCCCGCGGGCCGTGATCGACGCGACCCCGTGGCGTCGGCGCTTGCGATCACGCTCGCCGGTTACGGCTGCGAAAATGGCGTGGGTCAACCGAGCGGCCCTTCGCGCCTGAAGCTGGGCGATACGCATTGCTTCCAGGCGACCGCTGGCACCAATAGCTGGGCGTACTTCAGCACGTTCTAAGCGGCTGAGTCGACCGAGCGCCGAGACTGATTGGGGATTGTACGCGGCTCCGGCGACAGCGCGCGAAAGGCGAATTGCCGTTCACGGCTGTTGGCCGGAGGCCGCAGCTTTCTTGGCGACTTTGTCCAAAAAGCGTTCGGACAGAATCAGCACGCGTTGGTGCGTGCCTTCGCCGATCGATTCGACGCCGTCGTGCGCGCTGACCCGGAACCATAGTTTTCGGCCCTCGACGGCCTCGACCGTGACCGACACCTTGACCGTGAAGCCGGGCGGGGTCGCGGCCGTGTGCGAGATACGAATGTCGACCCCCACGGATTGCTCTCCCGGTTCGAGGTGCGGTTGCATCGCTTCCACGCACGCCCACTCCATCAGTCCAACCAGGTACGCCGTCGCGAACACGTGCGGCATGCTCTGGAACAAGGCTGATTCCGTGTACACGTGGGGCACGGTCTTCTGTTCGGGCACTCGATAGCTGAATTCGAACGTCAGTCCGGGGGTCAGAGAAGGCTTCATGAAAAATTCCTCGCTCGCGGCCTAGGCAGGCTAACAGCGAGCCGCGGTTTCCGCGAGGTCGCGCCGGAAGCGCGTGGGATTCGCCTGCAGATGGGGGGCGCTCGCGTGCCCGCGCCGCAGCTCGCCGCCGCGCGCGGTTCCCGACCCGCGACGCCGAAGGCGGTGACGGCCCTCGCGCGCTGCGTGACCATTAAAAACATCTCGATTGTTCGCGCACTCCCGTCTTGCTGATGGCTTCGAATGCTGCACTGCCGTTGGGCGCAGCGCGCGAGCACGGCTCATCGCGCGACCCGAGGGTGCGCACCCGCTACGCTCGCGCGGTGCGGCAAATCCAGCCGAATTGACGCTTTACATGCTGAGTCATTTGCGTCGCACGAGCGTGATTGGCGGTGATGCTTTATGCCTGGGCGCCACGTCGCCTTTCTCCACGCGGCTCCAGTTTCGATCGATGTCATAGTCGGCGCAACTCGAACACGAGAGAGGTCTCGCTCATGTTGCGAATGACCAGGTTTGGAAAAGTGCGCCCGCGCATCGCGTCGACGGCGTCGTGCGTGATCGGGGTATGGCTTTCGGCTTGCGGTAGCGGTGGCGATCCGAGCCTATCGGGCGCGGCCGGAGCTGGCGGCAGTTCGGATACCGTGGTGGGCAGTGTGAGCGGCGCGAGCGCGAGCGCCGGCAATCCGAGCCCCAGCGGCGGCCCGAGTGGTGGGGGAAGCTTCAGCTCTGCGGGCACTTCGAGCGTTGCCGGCGGTCCTGCGCTGAGCAATGCCGGAGCCGGTGGCGCGCTGAGCAGCGCTGGAGCGGGCGGAGGCACGAGCGGTGCTGGCTCTGCGCAAGCCGGCGCGACGACCGCGAGCGAACCGGCGAGCTGCGCGCCCGGTGGGCCAGGCATGAACACCTGTGGTGCCGACGGACACGAGAGCTGTTGTATCAGCCTGCTCTTGGAGGGCGGCACGTTCGCGCGCACGTACGCCAACACGGGTAGTGGTGCGACCGGCAAAGCGGACAACGCGACCGTCAGTTCGTTCCGGCTCGACAAGTACGAAGTGACGGTGGGGCGTTTGCGACAATTCGTGAATTACTTGGCGGGGGGCGGCGCGCCGCCGACGGCGGGCAGCGGCAAACACGTACATTTGAACGGCGGTAAAGGCCTGGCGGACAGCAGCAAAGCGGGCACCTTCGAGCCCGGCTGGGACGCGAGCTGGAACGAGAATCTGCCCACCGGTGCGGACGCCCTCGCCAACTGGACCAAGAACCTCGCTTGCAGCTCGTGCACCTACGGCACGTGGACTGCGAAGGCCGGCGGCGACGAAGATTTGCCCGTCACCTTTTTGGATTGGTACGAGGCGCACGCGTTCTGCATTTGGGACGGCGGCTTTCTGCCGAGTGAAGCCGAGTGGCGCTACGCCGCAGCCGGCGGTGACGAGCAACGCATGTATCCGTGGGGCACGACGGCACCGGGCACGGACAGCAAGTACGCCATGTATGATTGCTACTATCCGAGCGGTAAACCGGGCAATTGCACGAGCCTAGCCAACGTTGCCAAAGTCGGGACCGCGAGTTTGGGTGGCGGCCGCTGGGGGCAGCTCGATCTTTCGGGCAGCGTTTGGGAGTGGAACTTGGACGTGTACTCGCCCAAGTTCGATAGTACTTGCAGCGACTGCGCGCATCTCACGGGCGGCAGCGAACGCGTGCTCCCGGGCGGCGGTTTTCACACCGGGCTGATGCCGTACATGCTTGCGTCGAGCCGAACCCAAGTCGACTACGCGACAACTTACCGGGGTGATTACGGCGTCGGCGTGCGCTGCGCGCGCACGCCTTAGCCATTGGCGGATCGGCCACGGTGCGGTAAGCGCGCGCAGATCGCAAGGGCCTCGTGTCGCTCGGCGCTCGGCGCTCGGTCCTGCCGCGTTGCCGCTTATGTTCTGCACGTAGCGCGCGTCAGTATCGCGGCGCTCGAACGAGCGAGCGAACGAACGCGCGAGCGCGAACGCGCGTTCGCGGCATTCGGCCAGAGCTCGGCGAAATCGGAATATCCGCCGATGATCGATTCGGCGATTGAACGTGACGAGCCGTTCATGTACGTTGAGTGATTTCGCGCTTTACTCATTTGAGAATCCTTTGCATCAAGCTTCACCGTCCATCGGACGCACGTTCCGTTCGCCTTTGATTTGCTGGTCTCGGTCTCGCGCAATGCTCGGCATTGCGCTCGCGCTGCTTGGCATCAGTTGGGTTGCACCTACGCAGGCGCAAACCAGTGCGCCTGCGGCCAGCGTCGCGCCTGCGCCGAGCGCGTCTCCGGCTGATACGCCCGCGCCGCCGGCCGAGACAGCGCCGCCCGCCGTCGAGCCCAGCAACGGGCCAACCGCGCCGCCCGTGCCCGCCGTGCCTGCAGAAGCACCACCGCCGGTTGCCGCGCCGCCCGTGGTCGCCGCTCCGCCCGTGGTCGCCGCTCCGCCCGCTCCACCTCACGAAGACACGGAGACCACCGACTCCGCGTGGTTGCCGGGTTGGACCGGCACGTTGCGGCGTATGGGCCAATACAACGAAGTCGGTGTTTTCACGGGGAATGTGGGCACGCTGGGCTTTGCGGGTCGCTCTTCGGACAGCCCCCACACCGGCCTACGCTTCCTCGAGCATCACGGTTTGCTGACCAAGTTCACGCTCGGTCTGTTGGCGGCGATGGCCACCTCGGGCGATCGCGTCGAAACCGGGCGCACCGTCGAGACCGTCGGCAACATCCGCACGACGACGGTTTACTCTCGGCAAAAGACCGAGTCCGAGCGCGAAGCCGATCGCCAAACGGTCGAAGGCGCGATCAACGGTGAGTACGTCACCGAGTTCATCCTATACACCGACGGCATCTTCGGCTCTGGGGCGGGCCGCGCAGAGCGCATCCGTGGCGCGGACTTCTACTTGGGCGGCAATTGGGCAGGTCCATTCATCGGTGATTTCCCGAGCGTGTTCGACGCCGCGTTCGTGTACTCGTACAACCACGCGAGCGACGTGCTGTTCGATGACGGCCACCGCGCGAACATCGACTTCGTGAACGTGGGCGTGATGCTGCGCTATCAAATCCCGATCACGAGCTTCTTCGAGGTGCTCGCGCAGGCCGACGTGAATGTCTACGGTTTATTGGCCAAAAAGGAGCCAACTCGCGGGCACGGCACGCCGTTGCGCTTGGGCGCTTACCTCAATTTGACGGACCGCTTCTACGCGCGTCCCATGATCAGTTACACCACCGGCACGAGCGGCTTCGGCAAGCTCGTCGAAGCTGGGGTCAGGTTCTGAGCGATGACCATCTCTACACGCATGTTTCACTCGCTCACCGTCACCGCTCTGCTCTCGGTTGCGGCCGTCGTCGTTCCCACCCCCGCTCGCGCGGAGAGCATCCCCGACAACGAAGAAGGCACGTTCGGTGAGCACTATTCGCTGCTCAATCTTTCGGGCATGGCCGCGTCGGGCACGCGCCGTGGCTCGGGCGACGTGGACTACACGCGCAAAGGCGGCGCCCTCGAGTATCGAGTCGGCGGCTACTTCGACGAAGACTATTTCAAGACACTGATCGGTCTCGAAGGTCAATTCGCGCTCGGCTACCAAGCCGAGAACTCCTACGGGTCCCCGCCCGCGCCCGTGATGATGATGCCAGTGCCGGGTCAGCCGGCGCCCGAGGTCACGCTCACGGCGCCCTACAGCAACCAGGACAAATCTGGCTATTACGTCCGTGCGGACGGCTTGTTCACGTACGGGCTCCTCCGCTGGAATCGCGTGCTGCGCGGACGCCTCGTGATGGGCATTGGCGGCGGGTTCGAAGCCGCGCCGCGCTTTCGCGGAGGCGAGGGCGGTCAGGGTTACGCGATCTTGCTCGGACGGCTACAACTTTGGCCGAGCGAAACCACCGGCTTGCACCTCACGGCCACGACCACGGTCGGCTCTTACCGGCTCGAAGCCCTGGGCAGCATCGACGGCTGGACGTTGGGCGCGCGTGCACGTTGGCTCAACGCCGCGCGCGGGGATCTCACCCAAGAACGTCAGCTGGAGATCCTCGCCGGTCTGATGTTCTGAGGTCGCGTCGTCGGACTGAAGCACGCCTTGCTGCGCCGCTCTCGAGCGCAGCAAGGCGTTTCGCGTTCAGCGAGAGCTCACGGCGTGGTGACGGTTGCCCAGCCTGCGGCGGGCATCGCGAACGAGTACATCTTGCCGCCCGCAGAGACGATTGAAGTCTTCGCGGCGCCGGAGTTGTACAGCACGGTCACGATCTTGCCGTCCGGGTTCTTGAACGCCAAGGCGTCGCCGCCCGTGGTGCCCACGAACGTCGCCCCCGGCTCGACGTATTGCGAGAGGTGGCGGAACACGTAGTAGGTGGGCGTGATCACGAGCTTGGTGCCGTCCACCAAGAGGAGCGCGTTTTGCGCCCAGTCACGCGTGGTGTCGTTGCCCTTGCCCACGGGGTCGAGCACCATGTTCCACGCGCTGTACACGCTGACACCCGCTTTGATCCAGTCGCGGATGAGGCCCCAGCTCTCGACGGCGTAGGCTTGGTCGTTCGGCGCGGTCGGTTTGTAGGTGGCGGTCATCCACGGGTAGTTGCCGCACTTGTGCTCGGTTTGCCACATGGGCAGCCCCGAGCTCTTGGAACCGGCGATGGCCGTGGAGGACGACATGCCCCACTGCAGGCCGATCATGCTGACGAAGCTCTTGGCGGTAGCGTTCGCCAATACCGCCGTCACGATCGCCGGATCTTTGCCGGCATCACCGTTGGACATCGTGCCCAGCATGATTTTGGTATCCGGGCTCGCGGCCTTCATTTGCGGGCCCAAGAACTGACCGATGAACTTGACGAAGGTGTCGGTGCCCCACAGACAAGACGGGTAATTTTGCCCGAAATTCGGCTCGTTTTGCGGCGCGACGGTTTCGATTTTCATACCTTGTTCGCCATACGCCTGCACGAACTTGACGAAGTACTTGGCGTGCGCGCCGAGCGTCGCGTCGTCACTCTTCATGGTGCCGCCATCGAACGCCGAGGTCACGTTGCCGGTCTGGTAAGGGGCACTCTTCATCCATGTGGGGGGCGTCCAAGGGCTGGCCCACAAATGCAAGCCGGGGCGGATGGCCTGCGCCGCTTTCACGTAAGGGATGAGCAACGCCTTGTCCTTCTCGATCGAGAAGCTTGCCATGTCGTTGTCGCCCATCGTCTCATTGAGCGTGTAGCGCTCGACGGCGTAGTCGCTCGCGCCGATCGGGATGCGACCCATGGTGAAACGTGCGCCGTCGTTGCCGAAGAGCAGCTTGAGGGCCGCCGTTCGGTCGGCCTCGCTGAGCATCATCAGGTACTTCCAGCCGAGCTCATTGAACGCGCCGCCCCAGCCTTCCCAGGTCTGCGCGGTCATGGTGTCGCTCACCGTCACGTCTGCGGTGCCGGTCGTCACTTCCGTCAACGCGCCGTCCGTCTTCCAATAGCCACCGGTGGTGGACGTCACCAAGCGGGGCAATGGCGTTCCCGGATCCTGGCCCGCGCTGTTGCCGGAGCCGGCGCTGCCGGCGGTGCCCGGCGCTCCGCCCGTATTGGTGGGGGCACCGGCCGCGCCCGTAGCGGCGCCGGCGGTTCCCGTGGGGGCACCTGCCGTACCAGTGGGCGCACCCGCAGTGCCGGTGGGGGCTCCCGCGGTTCCCGTGGGGGCACCTGCCGCCCCGTTGGACGCACCTGCCGCGCCGCTGCCGCCGTTCTTGTCGTCCGAGGAACAGGCCGCGACGAGGAAAACGACGCTAAGTCCGGTAAACGATACCCACGATTTCTTCATGCCTCCAAGATGCCCGACCGAGCCGATTGTGATCGCTCAAAGCGCCGCAAGTCGCGTTGATTTCGCCTAAAACCGAGGCCGATCCGTGGGGCCGTGCGGCCGCCTGCAACGCTCGTCGCGGCGGGTCTCGGACGCCCGGCCCAGAATATTCCTGGATCCCGCCTGCAAGCGACGCGAACCGCGGAGGAATCACCTGCATTTGCGAGGGGATGGCAAACTTGTCGCCCCCGCCTTCGCTTCGCCGCTACTAACCTACGTTGCCCGCGCGTACAGAACGAACATGACGATCGAGCTGCTGATCGAGGCCATCGTGCGCCAAACCACGATCTTGATCGCCCAGCTTGCGACGTCCGGCGGAACCCGTGCTCCGTTGGCGCAAGTGGCCAACCAGGTATTTCTGGATTTGGTTCACGAACTCGAACGGCAGGGGGTCGGGCGCAAGGTCAGCGCCGACATGTTCGGCCTCGGGCTGCGCACGTATCAGCGCAAGATCCAGCGCTTTCTAGAGAGCTCCACCGACCGCGGGCGATCGCTGTGGGTGGCCGTGCTCGACTACGTGCAACAGGCGGAGAGCGTCACGCGCGCGCAAGTCTTGCTGCAGTTCGCGAGCGACGACGAGAGCCAAGTGCGCGGCGTACTGCACGACCTGTGCGAGAGCGGGCTGATCACGGTCTCGGGTAGCGGTTCGCGCCTGAGCTACCGCGTCACGCCGGAGGACGCGTTGGCGCGGCTGAGGCAGGCGCAATCGAACGAAGGGCTCGACGAGTTGCTGTGGGCGCTCATCTACCGCGAGGGCCCCTGTTCGCTCGCCGAACTGCAAAAGACGCAAGTCGACGGGGCCGAGCTCGGCCCCGCGTTGGCGCGTCTGTTGGAGACGGGCCGCGTCGAACAAGCGACTCCAGATGGCCCGTACACGGCGCGCACGTTGGTGCTGCCGCTCGGGTCCGCGGTCGGTTGGGAAGGCGCCGTTTTCGACCATTTCAAAGCGGTCGTGAACACGGTGACTCATCGCTTGCGGCTCGACCGCAATCGGCCGGCCCTCGCCGATCGCGTGGGCGGCAGCACTTACACGCTCGAAGTGTGGCCCGGACATCCGCACGAGCAGCAGGCGTTCGACACCTTGCGACAATTGCGCTCGAAATTGGGTGAGCTGCGCGACCAAGTGGAACGCTACAATGCGGACCACCCCGTGCCCGAGCGGCACACGCAAGTCTTGATGTACGTGGGTCAGTGTTCGATCGAGCGGGGCGAGGATGACACGGATGATTCTTGAATCGACCCTGCGCAAGCTTCGGACCTTCGCGCCGATCTTGTTCGGGCTGCTTTTGATCTTTTCGTGCAGCACGAGAGACACTTCGCAAGAAGGCAGCGAAACGCATTTCTTACAGACCTGCGAAGCGACGTGTGACGACGGCATGCAGTGCATCTGCGGCGTGTGCACGAAGGCGTGCACGCGCCAGACCGATTGCACGAATTTGCCTGGCACGGCCAGCTGCGCGCCCCTCGCTCCGCGCGTGGCGGAGCAACGCTGCGCGGCCACCGAGCTCGGCGCCATATGCGACGCGCCGTGTCTGACCGACTTCGACTGTTCGGGGCTCGCCGCCGATCGCATTTGTGACTACGGCTTCTGCCGCCAGGTCGCACGCCCCACCCAGCCGCCCGCGCTGGCCTGCACCCCGCTGAGCTACGCCGCCTCCGACGTCTTGATTTTGGGTGACGTGCTGATCGAGCTGAGCGTGTTCACGGCTGAGCTCGAGCGAGCCGCGGTGGACGCGGGCACGCTTGCCATGGGTCAGCACTTCCGCGACGAGGCGGCCGGGGTCAGCTCGTTGCTCGCGACGGGCCCGCTGAGCATCGACAACGAGTACACGGGCGCGCGCGCCGATGGGCCCGCGCGCTTGATCGTCATGGACGGAGGAGCCACGGACGTGTTGACCGGGCAATGCACGGGCATGCTGACGCCCGATTGCCCGGCCGCGCGCGCGGCGGTGGACGGCGCCGAGGCGCTGTTCGCGCGCTTCGCTCGCGACGGCGTGGAGCACGTCGTCTACTTTTTCTACGGCGATCCGATCGACAATCCGACCTTGAAAGACGGACTCGACTTGATGCGCCCGCTCCTACAAAACGCGTGTGGCCGCAGTCCGCTCCCGTGTCATTGGCTGGACTTGCGGCCCATGTTCGCGGGTCACCCCGAGTACGTTGGCGGCACCGACGGCCTAGTTTTCACCGAAGCCGGCGCCAAGGTTGCCGCGGCCGCGACCTATGCGTTCATGCAAAAGCAGTGCGTTCTGAACTGAACGCTCAGTGCAGGTACGGCTTGATCGCCGCGTACCATTTGTCGCCCATGCGCGGGTAACCCTTGGAGTCGTTCGGGTGCACGCCGTCGGTCAGCTCCGAGTTCGGAAAATCCTTGAACTGGTCGACGAAGATCACGTGCTTGCCGGCCGTGACCTTTTTTTGCACCAAAGCCGGGATGCCTGCGTTGTACTTGTCGACGGCGGCCGACGCATTCGGCAGCGGAATGATCGAAGCGACCGCGAGGAGCGAGTTGGGAGCGGCCGCCACCAAGTCGTCGATGATCTTTTCGAGATCCGCGGCGGCGTTGGCCTGGCTCACGTTGTTGGTCCCGATGTGCAGCAGGATGATCTGAGGCATGTCCTTGAGCGCCGTGCCCTTCACGTGCTGCGAGTTCAAGTTCGCGGTCGTGATCCCGGGATAGCCCTCGTTGCCCTTGGGGAACGGGACCCCGGCCACCATCGCCGGCCCATTGGATTGGCTGCCGACGAAGGTCAGGTGGAGATTGTCGCCCTTGGCTTTCGTGAACAGTTGCACGCGGTAGCCGCCATTGTTCGTCGGAGTGCCGAACGTGATCGAGTCGCCGAGTGGCAGCACTTTGCAATCACCGGTGGCCGGGCACGGATCGAAGCCAGTGGAGCCGCCGCTGGTGCCTCCGCCGGTGCTCGTTCCGCCGCTGCCGGCCGCCGCTCCGCCCGCGCCACCCGCTCCGCCTACGGCCGAGCCAGCGCTACCCGCACTGCTGCCACCCGCTCCGGCAAGCGCGCTGGAGCCAGCCACGCCGCTGCTGCCGGCTCCGCCCGTTCCCGTGCTGGGACTGCCCGCTGCCGCGCTCCCGCCGCCACCCACGCCCGGCGCACCGGCCACGGAACCGCCCGTGCCGGCCGTGCCGACCGGAGCCGAGCCACCGCCGCCCGCAGATGCGTCGCCACCATTCGAGTCGCTCGAACAAGCGATGTTGGCGCAGAGTGCGATCGCTCCGAAGAGCCACGCACTGGCGGTACGGATGGGCATGAATTTCGTTTTTTCTTCCACGGCGGGCCTCATTTGAATCGACCATAGCGAAGGCATTTCACGCGCGATAACGACATCGACGTCGCCCGGATTTGCTTGGAATCTTCGCGTGTCTCTGGAGTGAAGGGCGCATGCGCATCGACAACGATGTCCCAATGGCCACGTGCTCGAGTGTTCGAGTCTTAGATAGGAAATCTGCACCGCAGGTTCAATGGCGGCAGCGCCATTGCGCTCCGCGTTTCACACGCGCGCTGAACTGCGATGGACGGAGCCGTTGATCTCCGGCACGCTCGCGGCGTCGATTCGTGCAGACGAGTTCGGCATGGAGGCCCTCATGCGTCAGGCGCTCTGGTTCGTCGTTTTCTCGTGTTCGCTCTCATGCGCTTGCGGTGGCTCGGATTCTTCCGGCAACTCGAGCCATGGCGGCAGTTCAGGCGCGTCCGCGGCCGGCGCCCCATCGAGTGCGGGAGCGTTGGGCAACGCCGGCGGCGCTGCGAGCGGTGTTGCGGGCGCGTCCAGCGGCGGGAATGGCACGGCGGGCGTGGCGGCCGTTGCGGGGGGCGGCACGGCAGGCAGTGTCAGTTCGAGCGCTGGTCTCGGCAATGCCTCCGGCGCGAGCAGCGCGGGCGCGGGCGGTGCGGGTCCGGTCAATCCGGGAGGCTGCACGAGAGAAGCACTGAACGCAGCGGCGGAAAGCTACGTGGCCGCGGTCGTCGCCGGTGACCCGACTAAGATGACGCTCGCGACGAGCGCAACCAACGTCGAGAACACCAAGACCGTGGCTGTTGCAGCCGGGATCTTGAAGACGGCGCTGCCGGTGGCCTTCCACCGCAATTTGCTCGACATCGAGCAATGCGAGTCATTCAGTGAGATCATTATCACCGAAGGCGGGCATCCCTATGTACTGGGAGCCCATTTGAAAGTCTCGAGCGGCAGCATCAGTGCGATCGACGTCCTCGTCACCGACCAGGACGACTGGCTTTTCGATGCGGCTGCCTATTTGAAGTACTCGAAGGCAGAAGACTGGAGTCTGCTGCCGACCGATCAGCAGATCTCGCGTGACGCGCTGATCGCCGCCGCCAACGCCTACTTCGACCTCTTCTCCGACAAAACGGTGCGGGTCCCGTGGGGCGATCCGTGCACGCGCCTCGAAGGCGGCAAAGGCTACACCGGCACCACGTGCGATGTCGGTGTGCCGAGCGGCATCACTTTTGCCAACAAGCACTTCGTCGTCGATATCCCGATGGGCACCTCGGTCGGCATCGTGCGCTTCGGCGGAGCCAACGGTTTGCCCGACTCGCACATGTTTCGCGTACCCGGCGGCAAGATTCGCTACGTGCACACGCTCACCGTCTGCACCACTCCCAATTGCGGCATGTAGCGCGCGCAGCCGCCCGGGCCATTCGTAAGAAAAAATAGGATTAGCAATGAACAGATCACTCGACGCATCCATCGGTCTCGGTCTCGGGCTCGCGCTTCTCATCGCCGCCTGCAGCTCGTCGACTCCGAACTCGCCTTCGACCGGGCAAGCGGGCTCCGGCAACTCGCCGCTGGGAGCCGCCGGCGCGGCCACGGGCGCGAGTGGCGCTCCGGCCACCGGCGCGAGCGGTGCTCCGGCCACCGGCGCGGCCGGCGCGAGTAGCTTCGCCGGCTCCAACTCGAGCGCGGGCTCAGGCCCAGGTCCCGCCGCGGGCGGCAGTCCGGGTGTAGCTGGCGGCGCGGCGTCCGACGCGGGCGCCAGCAGCGCGGCCGGCACTGCCGGGTCTCTAGCGGGTAGCCCTGGTGCGGCGGGCGGGGGCTCGCAGCCTCCGGTCACGCTCCCGGAGCTAGTGACCTCTGCCAATGGCGCGTTCTGGAAAGTCGGCACATTGACGCCGTCGACCGCGGGCACGGTCGACGTGACGGCGGACGACAACTCGGCGAAGCAGCGCTGGGACGGCTTCGGCGGCACGTTCAACGAGGCCGGTTGGGACGCGCTCGCGGTGCTCTCCGAGAGCGACCGAAAGCTCGCTTTGACTTACCTGTTCGACGCCGCGAGCGGCGCCAACTTCGCTTATGGCCGCCTGCCGATCGGCGCCAGCGACTACTCGATGAAGCGCTACACCCTGGCCGAGACGGCCAACGATTACACGATGGCAAGCTTCTCGATCGAGCAGGACAAGAAGCTCCTGATTCCCTACATCAAGGCGGCGCTGGCCATCAAACCCAACGTTCACCTGTGGGCGAGCCCGTGGACGCCGCCCGCGTGGATGAAAGACAACAACAGCACCGACAACGGCAACATGAAGGACGACGACAAAGTGCTGTCGGCGTTCGCGCTCTACCTGCAAAAGTTCGTCGAAGCGTACAAGGGAGAGGGCCTGACGATCGAAGCCGTGCATCCGCAAAACGAGCCCGGCTACATCAACCCGTATCCGAGCTGCAAGTGGACGGAGGCGCTATACATCAAGTTCATTCGCGATTTCCTCGGCCCGCTCTTCGCTCAAAATAACGTCCCCGCGCAGATCTGGTGTGGCACGATGTCCAACCAGACCGACGGCACGATTGCCACGAACCTAGCCAAGGATTCGAAGGCCATGATGTACGTCAAAGGCTTCGGCATGCAGTGGAACACACGGGGCTCGGTTGCCGCGTTGAAAGCCACGAACCAGCCCATCATGCAAACCGAGCACAAGTGCGGTAACTACGACTTTGCCACCGACTATTGGTCGCAGAGCAGCTACGATCCGAACAAGCCGCAGAACGACTTCGCCTATGGCGTCGAGAGCTGGAAGAACATCAAGGACTGGATCGGCTCGGGTGTGAACTCGTACAGCGCGTGGAACATGGTGCTCGATACGCTCGGCACGAACTTGAACGCATCGAAGCCGTGGCACCAGAACGCGCTCTTGGTCGTCGACCGCGGCGCCAAGAAACTCACCGCGACCCCGGCCTATTACGTGTTCCGTCACTTGTCGCAGTTCGTGGCGCCGAAAGCCACGGTCATCGGCACGACCGGGGGGGATGCGCTGGCGTTCAAGAATCCAGACGGCAAGATCGTGGTCGTCATCTACAACTCGGGCGCGGCCAAGATGGCCACCGTATCGCTCGGTGGCACGAAATTCCAGTTCGATATGCCCGCCAACGGTTGGGCGACCGTGTACCACGCGAAGTGAGCTCGACCGAGCCGCTCTAGGCTATGCTGCGGGACCATGGCGTCCCGCAGCGTGTCCTCGAATGGCAAAGAGCTCTCCGTTTTGATCAGCGCGGCGGCCTCACTCGAGGCGGAGCTGGGGAAACTCGAGGCCATCTCGCGCGCCACGCGCAAGATCCCGCTCACGACCGAGAAGAACATCGCGCGGGCGGCGAAAGAGTTGGGGGAGGCGCTCACGCTTCCCGACCAGCTCGCCATGGGCCTGCAAGCTTTGGCCGCCGCGATGGCGACGATGCAAGCGAGGCAGCAGGCCGCGCTCGAGCCTTTGGCCGCGTTCGCGAGCGAAATCCAGCGCCGGCACGCGCGCTTGCTCGAGCACATGCAAGCGTTCGCAGCGCTCGGCACCGCCGCGGCCGAAGTGACGGCGCGCATCCAGGCGGGGGAGGGCGAGCGTGCCGAGGTGTTGAGCGACGTCGATGCGCGGCTAAGCGCCATCGGGCAAGACGCACGCGCGCTGTTCGATGCCGCGCACGTCGAGGATTTTCCGGAGGTTGCGCGCGAGGCGGATGCTCTGAAGCAGCGAGCCGCAGCGCTTCGTCGCCGGCTCGGCGCTCAGAGCGAAACCAAGTAGGAAAGCCGCATTACCGCGTCCATCGCCAATTCGAGCGCGCGCCCGGGTTCGCTCTTTGCTCGCACGAGCACCGCGCAGTCGGTCGCTCCGGTGTCGCAGGAGTGCCCGGCTGATTTGGAATCTGCGCGCTGCAGAGTCGGGGTGGGTGACCGCTGACTCGCGCGTAGAGCGGCCCGCCGCGGGGACGGGCCGCGCTTCGCGGCTCAGCTTTGCGCGCGGCGTCGACGGCGGAGCGCCAAGAGAGTCAATGCCAACGTGGCGACGCCGTAGTTGCGCAGCGAACTCCTGGGCGCGGAGCTGAGCGAGCAGCCACCGGAGTCGGCGTCGTCGCTGCCGCTGCTGCCCGGGCTTCCGGCCGCGCCCGGCGCGCTCGGGGGCGCGCCGCTCGTTCCGACGACGGGACTCGAGCCGCCCGCGCTGAAACTGCCCGCAATGCCGCTGCTACCGCCGCCGATTGGCGCGCTACCGCCCACGCTCGTGGTCGGACCCGAGCCGCCCGCGGTCGGCGCGCCGGCGATCCCCGTGCTGATGCCACCCGTGCCACCCGCACCCCCCACGTTGCTCGTCGCGCCACCGGCGCCACTGGCGCTGCTCGTGCCGCCGCTGCCGCCTGCGCCGCCCGTGCCAGCGCCGCAATCGGGTTCGGGATCATTGCCACCCGCCACGTCGAGACCGAAGAACTTGAGAATGGCGTCTTCTTCATACGCCATCGAGTGACTGCCGCCTTTTCCAGACCAGGTCTCGAACACCGGGTAGTCGCAGGAGTTCTTCCAGAACTGCCGGCTATAGGTGGCAACCGAAGTCGTCGTCATGTCGGTCGAGCTGGGAGTCGTGCTCAACGCGAGCACGTTCGTCCACTCTTTGATGCCTTCCGCCAAATTCTTGAAGTTGATCGTCGTATCCGCGTCACCGTGCATGATCTGCAGGCGCGGACGGTGCCCGGTGTAGCCGGGGAACATGCCGCGCACGAGATCTCCCCACTGCTGCGCGGTCTTCGACACGTTGCCACCGGCGCATGAATCGCTCCACTGATTGCTCGTGGTGTAGCCTTCGGCCCAGCAACCAGCAGGAACCCCCGCCCTTGCGGAGCCGGCCCGGAAGACATCCGGGTACACAGCCATCAACGCTTGCGTCAACATTGCCCCCGATGAGCCGCCGAACGCGTACACGCGGCTGGCATCGCCGTTGTACTTGCCGAGTGCATACTTCACCATCTGCACGACGGCCTTCGTGTCGCCGCCCGCGTCGTGTTTGAGCGAGGTATCCTTGGCGCCAACGTCCCAACAGTTTTGCCCGGGGTTGTCGGGCAGAATCAGGATGAAGCCGTTCTTGTCCGCGGCGGCCTTCACCTTCGGGATATTGCCCATTTGGCCGGTGGCGGTGGACCCGCACGAGTGGCCCGAGACGACGATCGGCGGCTTGGCCGCCAGCTTGTCCGGGACATAGATGTACATCTTCACGTAGCTCGGGACACCGCTGGCTCCCCAATCGTTGACCTGCTGCAGCGATGCCGCCTGCGCGGGAGCGGCCATGAGCAGACCGAGGAACGCCGACGTGACCGCGACGACGTGATTTCGAGTGCGATGTTGCATCTTCATGTTCGTGGAGCTCCGAGCGCAGTGAGAGGCCTGCGGAGACGGCAGTGGCGCGTGCTCACAGAATCCGTCACGGATTTCTCACGAACCCGAGATCCAGCTGCGTGGTGCTATTGCAGCGTGGGCGCTTGCCAATCGATCCAGTCCGTTCGCGTGAGGGAACCCCCGCTGCCGACGCTGAATTGTCCCGGGGCATCGCCCGTGTGTTTCAGGAAGCGAGCAATGCTCTTGACGAGTAGATCGGTATATTCGGTCTTGTACGAGCAATGCGCCGTGTCGGCGACGCTCGAGTGGTAGCTGAGGTTCTTCTCGGCTCCGAGCGCCTTGTACACTTCCAAGCCCGCGATGGCCGCGGTGTGCCCCGCGGGCGCGCCCATCTGCGTTTGGTGCGGGTTTTCCAGGATCAGTAGGCCACGCGGGGCGATCATGCCGATCAGCGCATGGGTGTCGATCGGCAATTTGACGGCGTTCGAGACGTTGTTGGCGAACACGAACGGCGCAAAGTTGTCGCTCAACCAATTGAGCCCTTTGTAGTTGTAGTCCGTGCGCTCGGCCCCGGACAGCTTGTCCATGATGCGCAAGGCGGGGTCTCCACCGGTGCTCGGCTCTTGAGGGATGGTGAGCGCGATGCGATCGTCGAACACGCCAATCGTGAATGCGCCTTTGCCGAAGCGCGAACAACCGGTGACGCCGATGCCGTTCACATCGATGATGGCGCCGCCCGACTTCTGCAACACGTCGAGGATACGGCTCGCGCCCCAGGCCCAGGCAATCAACAGCCCGGCCGGATCGGTCCCTCCGTAGATGTCGTAGTACTTGCCGGGGTTCGGCTTCCCGCGTGACGCCTCCGCGGTGCCTTCCTTCCCGATCTCGTAGTTGTCGTAGTAGATGATCGCGACGCCCTGATCGAGAATGCGGCTCTCGCCGAGCGTCATGCCGCTCTTGCCCACGTTGATGATGGCCGGAAAGGGCGCTTGACCCTTGGCGGGCAACACGATCTTCGCGCTGAAGTCGATGGATTTGCCCTTCGCTTCCACGTGCACCGCCACGCTGGTGTTGCTCACCGTGCCCGTCACCACGTCGGGGGTTGGTTTCGCGCCCAAGATGTATTTCTCGGCCTGCTTTCGGATCTCTTGCCTCCGACAACGCCACTCGGCCTTGTTCGCGACTCGCTTGCCGTCGAGCTTGAGGAACGGGTCGGGTAGCTTCGGGATTTGCGTCAGTGCACTCGGTTCGGGCAGTGTGCCCACTTCGCAATCGGCGCTCTGATTCTCGACCAACTGCGGTCCGCTGCCCGCGCTCCCGCCGCTGCCGGCCGCGGCCACGGGTGCACCCGAGGAGCCGGCACCCGCGCTAGTTCCGGCGCTCGCCAGCGAGCCTCCCACGGCCGCGCCTGCAGACGGCGAACCCGCGGCGCTCGGGGAGCCCGAAGTGCCTCCCGCAGCTTCGCTTTTACCCGCGGAGCCCGCCGTCGCGCTGGCACCTGCCGCCGCGCCGCCCGCGCCGACTTTGGCGCCGGCCGTGGCCGCATCTTCCGTGCTGGAGCTGGGCGAAGAGCAAGCCCAGACGGTGCCGAGGCACGCGGCTAGCAACAACACACTCGTACGTTGGCGACGGGCAGCGGTCATCTCGAGCTCCTGCTGGCCAAGCTGAGTAGCGAGCGATTCAATCGTCTCCGGCCGCCGAAACTGTAGCCGAGGCGCTCGAGCAAGTGCAGCTGTCCCGTGCTGCCGAGTGCAGTTGGCGCAACACCACTATTTTCTGCCGTCGAAGACTTACTCCCCCTCATCGATTTTCGGCCAGCGCGTTGGAAGGCGGTGCAGGCGCGTTCGGCCGCGCACCGCCCTCACTCGCGGTCATGGCAACTTAGGTGTGCCGCGGAACGAACCCGCGATCGAGACGGTGGCGTGCGCGGAAGTGATGCCATTCCAAAGCGCGGCTTCGTACGTGCCTTCCACGCTGGTTGCATCGAACTTCGTGACTTCGATGGTGCATGTGCCGCCTTGCTCACCACCCCAACCGATACCCGAAGTCAGCGAGACGCCATCCGTGCCGCACGTGAACGTACCCGTCGACTTCAACCCGTACAGCTGGAGCTCGCGAGAGCGATCCTCGATTTTACCGGAAAATACCAGTGACGGTTGAGCGCCACCGTTCGCCCCCACGAAGCCCAGGGCGCCACTCGCGCCGCACTTCCACGGCACGGGCGCGGCCGACTCGATATTGGTCACCGACATCGTGGCGCCGTCCATGCCGTCGGGCACGCCCGGATCGTTCGCCAGCGAGCAATCACCGACCGGGCTTGTCGCGAAGTGGAAGTAGCCACTCGTGATCGTGTGAAGCGCGCCAGCGATACCGACCACCACTCCCACGAAGCGCCCCTCGATGCTCGGGCTGATGCGGGTCACCTCGAGCGTACAGCTCCCGCCGAGATCGGTCACGCTCGTGCCGCGAATGTTCGAGGTTGCCTGGTTGTTCAACGAGATGCGCGCATTGTCCGCGCCCATCTGGGTCTTGCAGGCATACACGCCGACCTTACTCGGGATGTCGATGTCCCAATCACCCTGCATGCCGTCGTCGGCGTACAGCTTGAGGTACTCGGGCACGATCAACGAAGCCCGCGCGTTCATGGTGCGCGTGAACACCATGCCATCGGCAGTGCCGGTGATGCCGTCTGCGCCGTCGAGGAGAGGCTTACCCGAGTCGTCGAGATCTTCGCCTCCCGTCGCGCCCGTCCCGCTGCCGTCGCCAGCTACATTGTCCGCTCCCGCCGCGCCGTTCGTTGTGCTCGCGCCCGCGCCCGAGGAGCCGTTCGCCTTGCCCGCGTTCGAGTTGCCCGCACCCGATTCATCGTCGCCCGCTTGCGACGAGTCACCCGCCGCGCCGGCGCTGCTGCCCGCGCCGCTGCTATCCGAGCCACAGGCAACGAAGCCCGCAGCCAAGCCCAAAAGTACTGAACCCATTAAGGAAATCGAAAATGAACGCATCTTTTCAAGGTACCATCGAGGGCACTTCGCGGTGAACCCCTGATTTCGCTCCACGCGTGAGCGCACACTCGGTCGCCGGTTTTTCTGCGACATCGAGGCAGTGTGCGCCGTTGTTCACTCTCGTGAGTGAGTGCGCACAGCCGTTCATGCTCGTCGATGACGAGGGGAGGCAGGGGAGACGGGCGCTCGCAATCCCGCAACGCACCTCGCGAGTATGCGGGGTGCCAGGTGCGGTTCGTGTGCGCGACTTCGCACTGCGCACGCCATATGCCGACCTGGCGACTGCACTCGACGTTCTCGGCACAATCATCGCGTACTGACGAACGCGCAGCGCGCGCGTACCTGTCGAGATCCGTCACCGACACACCGCTGAAACCGTTTTCGATTTTCGCCACGCGTTTGTGGCGACAATGCGTTGCTCATCAACCCGTCAGCGGGTTAATAGACGGTTCACGGTGCCGTTCGTGAAGCTGTCGCGCTGACAGCGACGAGACCTGCTCCGCATGCCCCAGGCCGCATCGATGCGGCTCGGGCGCAGCGAGCAAATTTTCGGATTGTGCTCACCCGCTACGAGCAGGTGCGCGGCAGTCAGTGGGTCCATGGTCCATGTCGATCAAGCGTCTCTGCCTCTCGAAAGTTCGTGTCATCCGCCCCGTCGGCTCGGCACTGATCCTGACGATCGCAGCGGCGTCGAGCGCCTGCGTTACGGGTAAAATTGACGGGAATAGAACGAGCGATGCCTTCGACTCGTCATCACCTGACAACGGCTTCAGGGAAGTCACGCCAGGCGGTGCGGCGGGCACGGACGCGAGCCCCCGCCCCGTAGCCGCCGGAGCGGCCGGCGCCGCGGGCGCTGCGAGTCCTGCGGCGGCGCGGTACACGCTCGTCATCGATCACCCCACGGACCGCGCTTCGGTGAGTGGCATCGTGACCATCAGTGGCCGTGCAGAGGGCTTTACGACCGTCCAGGTGTTGGACGAGCGCGGAGCGATCCTCGCGCAGGTTGCCCCCCATGCCGATGGCACCTTCACGGCCCAGGTAGACAGTAGCGCGTTGGGCAAAGGCGCAACCACCTGGACGGTGAACGCTCACGACGCTGCCCCTGGAGCGGACTCTGCGCATTCCGCGCAGGTCGAGCTCGCGTTGTCGATCGAGCCCACACCCTCGTGTGATGGCCAGTCTTGTTCCGGACACGGGACGTGTGTGCTCGCTCCGCCGCCCGTTTGCCAATGCGACCCTGGCTATCATCGCCTCGGCGCGCTGGAGTGTGCGGCCGGCGTCGAGGATCCGGGGAGCGCGTGGGTGCCGGCTGGCTATCACCTCACGTTCTCCGACGAGTTCGCTAGCGCCACGCTCGACACCGTGAAGTGGAACACGCGCGCGCCCTGGAACGTCAAATGGTACGCCGACTCCAAGCAAATGCAGGCGTTCATCCCGGAGGCCGTGAGCTTGAAGGACGGGCTCGTGACGTTCACGGCGGACCACTCACAGGGCAACACCGACGGACAACCGTACGCTTCGGGCAGCATCACCAGCAACCGTACGTTCACTTACGGCTACCTCGAAGCGCGCGTGTCTCTGCCCGCGGGCAAGGGGCTCTGGGCCGCGTATTGGCTGACCAGCTCCGTGCGCTGGCCTCCGGAGATCGACATCTTCGAAGTCGTCGATGGCGTCGCCTACGGCTACACGCACGTGCCCCAAGGCGGCAGCGTCACTTTCGTCGAGGGCGCGGCGGGCGCGGACGCTGCCTATCCGCTGCCGAATCCGTACGGCGTATATCACGTGTACGGCCTGCACTGGACGGCGACCGATCTCTATCGCTACGTCGATGGCGTACTCACTCAGCACGACGTCGTCGGCGCGGCGGCGGGCGCCGGCGACCCGTTTTGGCTGAATCTCTCGCTGCAGGTCGGCGGCAATTGGCCGGGGAGCCCGGATGCTTCGACGCCGTTCCCCTCGTACATGAACATCGACTACGTGCGCGTCTACGAGCAATGAGCTCGGAACCGGCTTCGAGGTGGTGAGCCACCCCGAAGCCAAGGCGCGCGAGCAAGGCGCGCTAGTGCGCGCGCAGCGCTTCTCCGCCCGGGGCCGGCTCTTCCCGCGGGAAGGGCGCGAACCAGGCGGAGAACACCGAGGGAATGCTGACGATGGCCACGAACACGAAGTAATTCTTGTAGCCGAGCGAATCCGCAATGTAGCCGCTGAGAGCTTGGGTTGGCACCAGCGAGAGGTTCATCAGCGCGGTGCAGAACGCGTAGTGCGTCATGTGATATTTGCCCGGCGAGATTTGCTGCATCATGTACAGCATGTTGGCGACGAAGCCGAAGCTGTAGCCGAACTTTTCGATCGTCACCAACACGCCGATGGTGGTGAGACTGAGCGGCGCCTCGGGCGTCACCGCGTGGCTCAGGAACACGAAGCACAAGTGGGGGATGTTCATGCATAGGGCCATGATCATCAGGGACTTCTTGAGGCCACGCTTGGCGATGAACACGCCGCCCGCGACACCGGCTGCCAAACTGACGCCGGTGCTGATCGCGCCGTCCAGGAAGGCCTTGTCGGTCAGCGAGAGACCCAAGCCCCCCTTGACCAGCGGTGCTTGCATGAACAGGGGCGCTTCTACGAGTAGAAAACCCTCGCCGATTCGATAGAAAAACACGAACAGCAGCATGCCGATGATTTTCGGCTTCTTGATGAAGTCGACGAGCGTCTCGACGAAGGTGCTGACGATTTCCGACGCATTTTCCGGGCGACGGATGATCGCGCCGGTGGGCAGCGAGAACCAGTGGTAGACGCCGAAGCCGGCCATGACCAAGGCCGAAAAGCCCACGGCGACCGCCCACGCGGCCTTCGGCGTCTGCCCGGATTTTTGCAACTCGCCCGCGATCAAAACGACCAGCGCGGTCGCAAAGATGCGTCCCGTGTTCCAGGCTGCACCTTGCCAGCCAATCCACTTTGCCTGCGCGGCCTTGTCGAGAGTGGTGATGTACACCCCGTCCGCGCAGATGTCCTGCGTCGATGACGAGAACGCCAAGACCCAAAGAATTCCGATGATGACCTTGAAGTATTGCGGCAGCGGGAGTGCCGCTGCGACCAAGGCGAGCAGGATCGCGATCGCAAACTCCATGCTCAGCACCCAGAACTTCTTGGTGCGATACATGTCCAGAAAGGACGCCCACAGCGGCTTGAGCGACCACGCAATCCCGACGCTGCCGGTCGCGAGCGCGATATCCGTATCGGAGTGACCCAAGTCTTTGAACATCGTGCCCGCAACCCAAATCACCAAAGAAAAGGGGATGCCCATGGCCACGTACAAGCTCGGCACCCAGGCGATCGGGCTTCTGACCCGCTGAACATTCTCCGTCATGGGCGTTTGCTTATGCAGAAAGGCTGCAGAAACCAAGCTCCGTCGTCATGGCGAATCAATTTAGTCGCGGTGTGAACTCGAACCTTCGCGCAGCGGCGTGGGTTTCGGTGCAAACGGCGACCCGGGCCAAGTCAGGAAAGACTCTTGACAACGCGCGCGCGTGACGCGGCGATGCGGCAAATCTGGCGCACGCGGCAGGCCCCGCGCGGTTGATTCGAGTTCGAGCCTCGAGCAGGCGCCGTTCGAGCGGCAGGCGCATTGCCGACCGATCGCGAGCGATTCGTACAATCCAGTCGTAGCTTTCCTGTCTTGGGAGCTGCGATTTGCGCGGCTCGCCGAGCGAGTGCTTTCGAGTTCCACGTGACTGTTTTAAAGTCCTGACGTGTCGGCGAGATGGGCGCGCTACCGAGGCCTGCTGGGGCCCTACCTGGTCGCAGCCGCGCTCGGCTACCTGCTCGGTTCACGGAGCGTGTCGGCGTTCGATGCGGTGCTCGGCGCAGACGCTCCTGCCGCCGCGTCCCGCGTCGGCCTCGCGCTGCGCGAAGGCCCGCAAGCGCCCGTCCAAGCACAGCTCGCGAGTGGAGCCGACTTACGGGCCGTGGCGGCTTCGCTCCCGTCACCGCGACGCGAAGTCTTCGACCTGGTGGTGGCCGTGCGCGGCCTGCACGATGGCGGCAAGAGTGACTGGACTCGCGCCGAGCAGACTTGCCGCGCGCTCGCTTGGCCGCGCTGTGACCGCGTCTCGCTCGAACAGCTGAAACAGCAAAGCGTGCCATGACTCGGCGATTCGCAACGCGCGTTCTCGGACCACTCGCCGCTTTTGCGCTGGCCTCGCTGGCCGGCCACGAGCGCGCGACAGCGGAGCAAAGAAGGTTGGCGAGTGCCAGCGCCGCGCTGACCGACCGCGAGCGAAAATCCCTCGAATCTGCGCCCGCGTTCGCGATTGCCAACGCGACCTGGGCGCTTGGCAGCGAAGATGCGGTGAAGACGATGCTCCGCTTCGAACTCGATCGGCTGCCGGAGAACGAAGGCACGGCTCGTGCGCGCGCCTTCGTTCGATTTGGCATGATCGACGCGAATCCCGATGGTCAGGCCGCGGTGTTTTTTCAAGCGTGCGCGTCGGACTCGAGCCTGTGCGAGCGCCCGCGACTGGTCGCCGCCGCCGAGCGCGAGGCGAGCGTCCGGTTCGTGGACCCCGGTCGCCACTTGCCGGCCTACTTGCTGAGCGGCCACCCGACGACGCCATGAGCCGGCACAAGCGTCGGCAACGGCAAGCGGGTGCGGCGACGACGCCCGTCGCGCGCGCCCCCCAGACCGAGCGCGATGCCCGAGGGCGCGTGCACCTCGTGCTGCGGCGCGACCCCGCGGGCGGCGGCGAATCGGTGGCGCTGCGTGCGCCGTTATTTCGAGAGCCGTGGCAGGACGAGCTCAGTGTCGGTACCGCCAATACGGCCCGTGCGATCTTGCGCGACGCGCCGAGTGCGGAACGCGCGGTCGAACTGGCGCGGACGGCCATGACCGCGACCTCGCGGCTGGCGGATGCGCTGCTCGCGCAGGCACCGGCGGGGTCGGTGGCCTGCAAAGCGGGCTGTGATCATTGTTGTCATCAACCGGTCGGGGTCACGCCGCCCGAGGCGCTGGCGATCGCCGCGCATTTGCGGCAAACCATGACGCAACCAGAGTTGACGGCGCTCGGACAACGCTTCTCACGATGCCGGCAGGAGACTCGTGGGCTGAGCTCGGCCGAGCGTTTCTCGCCCGATCATCCCTGCCCGTTTTTGGTGCACGGTGAATGCTCGATTTACGAGGTGCGGCCGCTCGCTTGCCGCGGGATGAACTCGCTCGACGCGCAAGAATGTAGATCGCGGCTGCGCGATCCGGTCGCGCGCGCCGAGTTTTTGGAGCGCGGCTCGGGTGGGCGTTCGTTCATGGAACCGATTCGCGCGTTTCACGCGGTCAGCGCGGGCTTGCAACTCGGCTTGACCGAGCTTTACGGGCTCGATATGCGACCGCTCGAGCTGACGGCTGCGCTCGACTTGCTCTTGAACGGCCCGGCGACGAGCGTCGCTGATTGGCTAGACGGTAAGCGCGCGTTCGAGTCCGCGCTCGGGGGCGATAGCGCGGTGCCCGAGCCCAGCACCGGGCTCGAGCCCGAGCCCGGTGAGCACAGCTGATTCTTTCGGGGAGGCGCGCTACGACGCCGAAGGCTCGGCCGCATCGGGCCGCACCTCGTGACCATCGCAAAAGAAACCGCGCTGAGCGGTGAGCGAACTCAACCTGCGGCGAGCAACTTCGTGACTTCACCGGGGTTGGTAATACCGCCGGTTACGCCCGTGCCGTCGAAATCACCGAACGTCGTGACCTTGCCGCCGTCCGGCCCTTTGCAGCCGACCGCGTTCATCAGCGTGACGTACAACTTGTTGATGGGCACGTTGCCGCCGAAAGAGCCGGTGTTGCCGATGTCGCCGCCGTCGACGCAGGTCTTCTCGCTGTTGCCGAGGCCGAGCGCCTTGCCTTCGACGTTCACGGCCACGCCCTGCTTGAGGTAGCCGCCCGCGCTGCCGGCGATCACGATCGGCAAGTTGTTCAAGTTGTGGGCGGCGCCATCCGACAACTCCGGAAGCCACATGGTGGCGGTGTTATCCAGCAATTTGCCGCCGCCTTCGCCGATGCTGTCGAGCAGCCCGACGAGCTTCGCGTACTTCTTTGCGTACCAGTTGTCGATCGATGCGATCATATCGAGCACGCCGACGACTTTGCACGCGCCGCCCACGGTGAAATCGCCCGTGCGGTGTGACAAACCGTGATGATCGTGGGTGTGCGTGATGCCGTCCCAATTGAAGGTCACGTAGCCGGGGTAGACCAAGATGAACGAGCGATTGGTGTCGCAGATCATGCTCAGCGCCATCAAGTTCATCATCATGTCGCCGCCCAAGGTGAAGGACGTCGCCAAGTTGGCATTGCCGGCGGTGCTGCCCGCGCCACCGAATGCGCCCGGACTGATCGCTCCGCCGGGACTGGCGGCCGCCACGGCGGCATCCGTCGCGCCGAGTGACGTCGCGCTCGTCGCGCTACAGTCCGACGGCGTCGTCATGATGCCGGTCTCGGTGGTGCGCAGGAGATCCAGCCAATCTTGCACGCGCGTCTTGTCGGATTGACTCATGTTGAGCGCCTGGAAGCGCGTCAAATCGCTCTTTACCAAGTCGATTGCGCTCGCGCCGCGGGCCACGCGCCAGTCACCCTCGGTCATGCCGCTACCGTTGCTGCCGTTCCCGGTGCCGGTTCCGAACAGCCCGGTGAGTTGGTTGTAGACGGTCTGCGGATTCACGTTGGCGGGGAACGCGGTGTTCGGGCCCGAAAACGACAGCACCTCTTTGATCTTGGTGCTGGCCGCGCCCACCGACAACACGAGCGGCGTAGCGCCGCCGGGGTTGATCTGTTTCGCGATCACGTGATCCAGGGAGGCCGCCGTTGCATAGCGATTGCTATCGTCGGTGATCTTGGCGCAGGTGAGCTTGGAGCCCATCGCTTGATCGTGCGGGTCGATGGTTTGACCCACCGCGTAGCCGTTCATCGAGCGAAAGCCGCGCGGAAGCAGCAGCTTCGAGGCGTAGGGCGCGAGCGGCGCGAGCGTGGGGCTGAGATCGGATGCGGTGAGCGCGCCGTCTTCGATCGCCGGGAACCAACGATTCGTGAGGCAGCCGTTGTGCGTGTAGAAGATGACCAAGCGCTTGGGGGGCGTTGCGGCCGATTGCGCCTTGGCTTGCTGCTCGGCCAGCGAACTCAGGAACGGCACGGCCAGCGCAGCGCCGCCAATGCCTTTGAGAAAGAGTCTGCGCTTCATGGTGCACCTTCGACGGCTCGGAATCGGAACGATTGGGTCTGAGTCAGATCGGCGACTAGGTTGAGCACCGTGTAGCCACCTTTGGTGAGTTTTGCGCCCAGCTGGTTGACGGTACAGGCATCGGTCGCGTTGCTTGCTCGTTCGTAGGCATACGCCACCCACTTTTCCGCGTAGGCCCGCTGCGCGGTGGGTGACGCGGCGATTTTGGCCATCAATTCCGCCGGGCCCGCGATGTGCACCGTCTCACCGTCGATCACCGCGTCCACACGGGTGTCGATCGCGGCGCCGGTACCCTTTTCTTTGGTTTGCGGCGCGCCGGCGGCGTCGAACGCTTCCAAGGCGAAGCCGGGCGGGTTGATGAAGCCGTGATGACAGGCCGCACACGCCGGAGCCGATGTTTGTTGGTCGACCTGCTTGCGGTTCGTGTCGAGATCCGCGGTCGCGGGAAGCGGCGTAGTTTCCGCGCCGGGGGGCGGGGAGCCGATTGGCACGCCCAGCACCTGCTTGGTGATGTACGCGCCACGTAGAATCGGCGAAGTACGGTTGTAGCCGGAGAATGCGTTCAGGAAGCCCACCCGAGTCAAGAAGCCCGGGCGCTGTGCTGGGTCTAAACTGGTTTGCGTGAGCTCCGCGCCGAACTTCGAGGGCTCGAGCCCGTACAACGGGGCGGTGGCCGCGCTCACGAATGCGATCGGGCTGAGCAAGAAGTCTTTGAACGAGCCGTTCTGCGTGAACACGACGTAGTCGAAGAACTTCTCCGTCTCTTGTTGGATGACGGGCACGAGCGCCTTGCTGAACGCGGGGAACAATGCCGGATCTCGGTTGGCTTGGTCCCAACGGGTGTTCGTACCCATGAGCAAGAACGAGCGATGAAACTCACTCACCATGTCGTGCGCTTGCGGCAGCTTGAGCATGCGTTCGGCTTGAGCCTGGAGCTGCGCGGCGGTCGTCAATTGATTCGCATCCGCCGCGGCACTGAGCACGTCGTCCGGTGTCGAACCCCAGATCAAGTAGGACAAGCGCGACGCCACTTCGTGGCTCGTCAGCGCGAAATGACCCGCGCCGTCCGACGTCTCGCTGATCTCGGAGCGTTGCAAGAACGAGGGCGAAATCAGGAACATGTACAAGAGGGCTTCGGCTACCTCGAGCGGCGCGCCCGTGGGCGTGATTTGCGCGCCCTTGGCGACGATCGCGTCGAAGCCCGCGATTTCCGTGGCGCTCAGCGGCCGACGAAACGCGCGCCGGCCGAACTGCACGATCGTGTCGTGCAAGCAGGCTTTGCCGTCACCGCTCGGCGTGCAGGTCATGAACTTGGCTCGCAGGGTCGCGTCGGCCATCACCTGCGCGGCAATCTTATCGGCCACGGATTGGTACGAGCTCCAACCCAAGCTCGTGAGGCTGCCGGCTTGGTCAGTAGCGAGAATGCTCGAGGGGGCGGCGTTGCCCGAAGCCGAGAGTCCGGTCACACCCAACAAGTCGCGCAACGTGCGATCGTACTGCGCGTTGTTCAGGCGCGGGATCTGCGAGGTCGGAGCGACGCCCTGCGTGCAATCAGGACTCGTGCTCACGGGCGCACCCGCGCCACTGGGTGCTCCGGGAATGGAACTCGAGCCAGCCGCACCGGGGGTCGACCCCGGGCTCGAGCCATCCGCCGGAAGATCGTCGGTCGTCCCTGTCGTACAAGCCGCAGCTAGGGCTGCCGCAAACAGTATTCCGCTGCGCAAATGGAGCATCGCCCGCACCTCATGGGTGTTCAATTACCGAACCCGCTGCAGCAGCTGAGTCGTTCGTCCGTGGGCGAGGGTCTTTAATGTTGGCGTGCATGCCATTTTCAGACCCCCGACTGGAATTTTCCCAGACCAACGCTCGTCGGCGCGCCCCCACGCCGGCTTCGATTCGGCGTTCGATTTTTAACGGAAACGGCGATGGCTGGGTACTGCGTGACGTGACGAGACCAGAACGACTCGCGCCCCTCGTGGGCCTCTTGTTTTCATGCCTAGCTGGCTGCAGCAGCGATGCGCCCGCGACGGCGCCGCAAACTGGCGGTTCCACTGGGATTGCCGGGCAACCCGCTTCAGCTGCGGGAAGCGCCGGCAACGGTGGCTCCAGCGCCAATGCCGGTGGGCCGAGTGGACAAGCGGGCGCGCTCGCGAACGGCGGAGCGAGTGGCGGCCCCGCTGGTGCGGGCGGTACCCCGAGCACGGGTACTGCCGGCGGTGGCGCGGCCGGGAGCGCGGCCTTGGCCGGAATGGGCGGCGATGTAGGTCAGGGTGGGGCCGGGGGAAGCGGCGGAGCTGCTCCCACTTGCCCGCTACCGACGAAATTCAAATGGACGTCGACGGCCGCGATCGCCCAGCCGAAATCGGGTTGGGTCTCGCTCAAGGACTTCACGAGCGTCGTCTACAACGGCAAACGCTTGATCTACATGACGACCCACGACACGGGGACGACGTGGGGGGCCGCCATGTTTACTTTCGGTGATTGGGCGGAAGCGGCTACGGCGACGCAGGTCGCGTTGTCTCGCACCGCGGTCGCTCCGACGCTATTTTACTTCACCCCGAAGCAGCTGTGGGTGCTCGCCTATCAATGGGGCGGGCCGAAGTTCAGCTACGCGACCTCCACCGATCCGACGGACCCCACGAAGTGGTCCAGCGGCAGCACCCTTTACGATGGGGGCCCGACTTCGAGCACGGGGCCGATCGATCAGACCGTGATTTGCGACAGCAAAAATTGTTACCTATTTTTTGCGACCGACGACGGCAAGATCCATCGCTCCGACCTGGCCATCGGCAGCTTTCCGGGCACATTCAGCGGCTTCAAAACGATCATGACCGACACCACGAACAACCTGTTCGAGGCCGTCCAGGTCTATTCGGTGAAAGGCTCCAGCCAGTACTTGATGATCGTCGAGGCCATCGGCAGCAATGGGCGCTACTTCCGCTCGTTCACCGCGACCGATTTGGCCGGCACTTGGACGCCGCTCGCGGCGACCGAGGCCAACCCATTCGCAGGCAAAGCCAACGTCACCTTCGACGGCGGTAGCGCCTGGACCAACGATATCAGCCACGGTGATATCGTGCGCGACGACCCCGCCGAGACGTTCCCCATCGATCCGTGCAACATGCAATTTTTGTATCAGGGGCGGTCGCCGACTTCTTCCGGCGACTACGGGCTCTTGCCATACCGGCCCGGCGTGCTCACGCTCGTGAAATAGCTCAGTACATGGGGCGTAGCTCGAGCATCACTTCCCGCGGGGAGAGCGGGTATTCGAACGCGGAGAAGCCGGCGTCCGGTCCGCGCCCGCCGAACAGGTTGTAAGCGCGCAGCGCGACGACTGATTCGTGGCACGGGATCAAGCACAGGTCGCGCGTGGTGACGAACACGTTGGCGGTCGCGTATTGCTTCCGCTGAAATTGCGCGCCGTTCGCCAGCCCGCTCGCGTCCAGGGCATTTCGCGGACCCCCGAGCATGGGCTCGACGCCCGCCGTCCGCGGCACGCTCGGCACGCTCGGCACGCTCGGGAGAGCGGCTGACACAACTTAGTTGGCCGACACGCCCGACGTGAAGCCGAAGAACTGACTCGGCTTGAGCGAGATACCAGCCGCCGCGCCCCTCCCCTAACGTCCACTCGCTGATGATGATCTCGGACGCCGTAGCGGGGTTCGCCAGGCTCTTGGACGGCGAGCGCATACCGCGCGTGTGGCTAGGTCCGGGCGAGAAATTTGGTCGACGCAGGCCGTGGCGTTTTGCTATACCGCGCGTGTGATTCGGGGCAGGCGAGTGGCAGTGGGTGGTGCGGCGCAAGCCGCTGGTGTCGGTGTGATCTTGGCGCTCGTGTCGGGTTGTGCGGGCGAGCCCCGCAGGTTGGCTCCGGCGCCACCCCCGCAACGGGCGATGCCTGCCGTCACGCTGCCTACGACGCCGGTCGCGCCCAATCATGGCCGCGTCGTGTTGGACACGACCGCGGGTCCAATGCGCGTGGCCGCCAAGTTCGACCCGACGTTCATCCCGCCCGGCGGGTCGACCGAGAAGGGAGCGAGCGGCGAGCTGTGTGTCACGCCCTGCGTCGTCGACTTGCCGGTAGGCAAGTACCGACTGTTCTTCAGCGCGATCGACTACTCGCAGTCGTCGCTGGGAGATAGCGATGACTTGGTGGTCGTCGAGGGACTGACCGTCTACCGCAGGGCGCCGGGCAGCTACCGCACTCCGAGCCCGGTCGATCAGATCGGTCCCGCCGCGTTGCTCGTTCTGGGCAGCATCGCCATCACGGCGGCCGCGATCACGGCGGCAAATCGGGATGAAGACGCCACGCTCCCCGTTGGTCTCGCCATTGGCGGCGGCGCAGCGCTGATCGGCGGAGGCGTCTGGGGCTACGACCGTAGTCGCGCAACTCAGCGCGACGGCAGCACCACGACTTGGCAAGTTCAACCGTCACATTGAATCTGGAGCATATCGGAAATGAATAAAGTATCGCTCGTATTCGGATTATTGGCGTGCGTCTTGGGCACGGCCTGCGCGACCAGCTTCACCGGCAGCGCTCACGTCGAAGAGGGCCGCGCCGGTTGTGAGCGCAAGTGTAAAGGGCAGGGCATGGAAGTGTCAGGCATGGTCTACATGGGCGAGTACAGCGACGCCTGCATCTGCTCGGTGCCCGGGCAAACCGGTTCGCGTCGCACCCGTTTGCTCGCCGGCGGCGGCGCGGTGGCGGGTGGTGCGGCGGGTGTCGTGCTGCAAATGCGGGCGCAACAGCAAGCCAACAACGGCCATTGAACCGAGCCGGGTGTGATGCGAGGTCGCATCCCCCGGCCTCGCAACGCGCTCGCAACCTGGACTTCACTACAGCGTCACCTTCGGGGCCCGCTCCGCGAGCTAACGTGCGGGCCTGAACAGGAGCCAGAGTGATGACCAGTAGTGATTTGCTGAAAGCGGAGCTCGAAGAGAGCTTCGACGAAGACTACGAGCTCGAGCTTGGCGACAACGTGGTGCCCGAAGAGCTTGCGGAGATTCAGCAGAGAAAGACGCCTACACTCGATCGCAAGGCGTACTTCGGTCACCTGCTCGACTTACAGCGCGAGCTGATCAAACTGCAGACTTGGGTTGCGCGCAGCGGGGCGAAGGTCGTCGTACTGTTCGAGGGGCGTGATTCCGCGGGCAAGGGCGGCGCGATCAAGCGCATCACCCAGCGCCTCAATCCGCGGGTGTGCCGCGTCGTCGCGTTGCCCGCGCCTAGCGAGCGCGAGCGCAAGCAATGGTACTTCCAGCGCTACGTGCCGCATTTGCCCGCAGGCGGCGAGATCGTGCTGTTCGACCGCTCTTGGTACAACCGCGCGGGCGTCGAGCGGGTGATGGGCTTTGCAACGCCGGCCGAGGTCGAACAGTTCTTCAAAGATACGCCAGAGTTCGAGCGCTTGCTGGTCGGCTCGGGCATCATCTTGCTGAAATATTGGTTTTCGATCTCGGACGAAGAGCAGCAGCTGCGCTTCCTCGTGCGCATCCACGATCCGATGAAACAGTGGAAGTTGAGCCCGATGGACCTGCAGTCGCGCGTGCGCTGGGAAGACTACACCGCGGCCAAGGAAGAAATGCTCAAGCGCACCAACACGGCGGAAGCTCGCTGGTTCGTCGTGGAGGGCAACGACAAGCGGCGCGCGCGGCTCAACTGCATCGCGCATTTGTTGAGTCAAATTCCGTATCAAGAGGTGCCGCAGGAGTCGGTCAGCTTGCCCGAGCGCGTGTTCAACGCGAACTACGAACGCCACGCGCTGGAGCCTGAGTTGTTCGTGCCCCGCGTTTACGGCTGAGATCCGCGCTTCGCGCGCGCTCTTTTTCTCGCTACCCTGCCGGTTCCGATGTCGAACTGGATCTGGTTGGCTGTGGTTTGTTGCGTGCTGCTCGCCTTCGGCTACGCGCTCCGTCGAGAGCGCGAGCTGTTCGCGCTCTCGACGGAGCACGGCAAGTTGACCGTGCTCCGAGGCAGGCTACCGCAAGCCCTATTCTCCGCATTGTCCGAGATAGTGGCCCGCGAGCACCTCGATCGGGTCGAACTTCGAGTGATCAGTGAGTCCGGTGCGCCGCGCCTACGAGTTCGTGGCACCGCGGGCGCGGGGCTCGAACAAGCGGCTCGCAATGTGCTCGGCAAGTACAACGTCGCGCAGATCCGCCACGGGCGACTGCGCGCACGCTGAGCGCGCGGCTCCGTCAGGGCGTCAATGTCGGGATGCTACCGTCGGTATCGTGGCGGAGCTCCATCACCTTCACGGACCGCTTGTGGTCCACGCCCGAGAGCGAGGCATCATGATAGAAAAGGTACCATTTGCCCTGGTATTGCACGATCGAGTGGTGAGTCGTCCAACCGCTGACAGGATTCAATAACCGCCCCTGGTAAGTGAACGGGCCGCTGGGGGTGCGCGCGGTCGCGTACACGAGGTAGTGTGTGTCACCGGTCGAGTACGAGAGATAATACGTCCCTTGGTACTTGTGCAGCCACACGCCCTCGAAGAAGCGTCGCTGGGTGTCGCCCTGTTTGAGCGGCTGATTCGCCTGATCGACGATGCTGAGCTCTTTCACCGCGCCGTCGAAGCTCGTCATGTCGGGTGCGAGTTTCGCAAATCGCGGGCCCAACGCCGGCTCGTTGGCAGCGGGGCTTTGCCCGTGTGAGTCGAACGTGCCGGTTCGCCAGTTCTGCAGTTGCCCGCCCCACAGCCCACCGAAGTACAGGTACGCTTGCCCGTCGTCATCGGTGAAGACAGCGGGGTCGATGCTGAAGCTGCCGGCGATCGGCGCCGCTTCGGCCGTGAATGGGCCGCTCGCAGACGCACCCTTGGCGACGCCAATCCGGAAGATGTTCTGCTTGTCGCGGGCAGGAAAGTACAGGAAGTAGGTTCCGCCCTTGAAAGCCGCGTCAGGTGCCCACATCTGCTTGGAGGCCCAGGGGACGTTCGTCACGTTCAGCACTTCCCCGTGATCCACGAGCTTCCGGCAATTGCCGGGCTCGAATGACAGCACGTGGTAGTCCTTCATGCCGTATTGATCGCCGTTGTCGTTCGACGGCACGTTCACGTCCAAATCGTGCGACGGATAAATGTACAGCTTGCCATCGAACACGTGCGCGGACGGGTCGGCCGTGTACATGTGCGTGACGAGGGCCTTCCTCAGCGGGAGGGTAGCTGAGCCGCATGACGCCGCGTCAGTTGCGGCGAGCGGCGCCGCTTTCTCCGTTGGCGGCGCCGCTGCGGGTCTACAGCTGGCCGAGACTGACGCAGCGAACGCGATGCTCGTGAAGGTGCGGCCATGGCGAAACATGAGCGCCAGAACTAGCACAGTGCGCGCCGCGATTGCTCAGCGCGCGCGGCGCCGTCGCAGCACGCCAAACATGCCCAGTACACCGAGCAGCGCAAGCGCGGAACCGCCGCCCGAGCCGCGCGAGACCGAGCAACCCGCGCTGGACGTCGTGTCGCCTTTGCCGCTCTCTGCGCTCGGCACAGCCGGGGAAGCCACGCCGCCGTTGCCCGGCGCCGAACCTCCGTTGTCCGTCCCGGCCGTCGGCGTGTCGTCCTCATCCGAGCCCGAGCTGCTGTCGAGGCCGCGACCTCCCGAGACGATCGCGTAGTACGGCGGCAGGCACTGTTTGACGTTCGCGGACGGGCGACAGTTCGGCTCCGGAACTCCCGAGTCTGGTGCGCCGCTGCCACCTCCGCTGCCCGGCGTCGGTGTCGGCAAAGCGGGGCTCGTGCAATCGCCGCTCGACGCAACCACCACGCACGTCCAGCCTCCGGAGCAATCACTATCTGCGGCGCAAGTCACGGGGACGACGCGACAGCGCTGCTCCGCGGATGGCGTGCAAGTGCAACTCTCTTCCGGAGGCGGCGGCGGTGTCGGAGTGCCGCCGTCGCTCCCGGGATCACGGCCGCCCGCGCTGCCACTGCATTCGCACTGCTCGCCCGCTGACTCACAGGTGAAGCCCGACCCGCAGTCGCTGGCGCTGGTACAGGGCAGAATGTAGCGCGGCACGCACGCCGACTCGGTGCGAGGGGCACAGCTCGGCACCGGGCACTCTTGTCCAGGCGCACAAGCGACGGGCGGGCAGTCGGTCTCGGTGTGCGTGTAACAGACCATGCCGTCGGCGCAGTCGCTGTCCGCGCGACACGGACCGGGCACGCACGACTTGTACTCGAAGTTCGCACAGTCGTTCGGTTGCGGATCACACGTTTCCCCCGGGGGGCAGGGCTTGGACGCGCAGGCGCCCCCGCCCGTCACCTCGCAGGCCCAGCCTTTCACGCAGTCGGAATCAGTGCTGCAAGTGCTTTGAGCCTGCGCCGAGCGCGACGCCAAACCGAACAGTGCCAATGCAAGTAGCGAATGAACGGTCAGGTAAGCGCGCATCGAAGGGGCTCCTCGCAAATAGGTCCACCCCCTTTGAAGCACGCAACGTGCCAAGCGCATACCCGAGAGTTACCGGTCAACAATCCCGGGATAATTGCCCATGGTGTGCCAACGCTGTGCCGCGATCCCCGATCCTACGGTCAGGGGTCCGCGGCCGGTCACTGACAGCCGGCGTTGAAGCGCTCCGTACCCTCCCACTCACACTCCCCGGAGATGCAGTCCGCGAGGTTGTTGGCGAAAGCGTTCGTCGCGTGATCGTAAATCTTGAACCAGCCGCCGTCGTCCCAAACCATGGTCGGGATCCCGCGGGGCGTCGCGAACTTGCTGGGTAGGTTTTGGTACCACGAGCGAATGTTGTTGCACGCGAGCGTGTCGTAGCGGCTGCCCCAGCCCACGCCCCATTCGCCGATGAATACGGGCATGCCTTTGCCGACCGATTTTGCCCAATTGAGCATCGTCTCCATCGGTGCCGAGATGTTAGCTTCGGTCCAGGCGTCGTCATACGTGCCCTGATTGTCGCCGCAGAACGTCCACGGATTGTAGTGGTGGAAGGTGGTCATGACGTACGCGTCGTCGCCGCCTCCGACGCCATCTAGGGTGGTCCACACGCCCGGTACTTCGCCGGCCGCAAACCACTGATTGCCACCGATGACGATGATTCGAGTGGCATCGACGGCGCGGATCTTGGCGTACGCCTTGCTCGTCATGTCTCGCAGATCGGCCGCGGGCATGGCGGAGTCGTCGTCGCGGTGCGGCTCGTTCAGGATTTCGAAAATCAGGCGATGATCGCGCCCGGCGAAGATATCGGCAATGTCGGCCCACAGCCGCTCCAGCACGGCCGCGCGGCTTTGCGTTTTCAACGCTTTTTCGTGGTGCGCGTTCAGCACGACATACATGCCCGGCTTCGACAAAGCGTGCGCGATCACGTCGGAGATCACGGCTAGTCGCGGGTGGGCGCGATTGACGTCGCCCACGGCGGGATCGTTCACGAGCGTGTCGCCGTTCGTGACCTCGGTCCACGTCACCGGGATGCGCACGGTCCGAAAGCCCTTGTCGTAGTAGGCGTCGATCTTCGCGCTTGCGGCGGCGAGGGTGGGAGGGTGCTGCGTGTTCTCGAACATCTGCCCGAGATTGAAGCCCTTGCCCATGGCGGCGGCGGCCACCGTCGCCGTGATCGGCGCGCTGGGATCGCCATTGCCGGAGCCCGCCGAAGACCGACCGGCGCTGCCGCTGTCCGCGCTCGAGCCCGCCGCCGAACCACTGCTGCCGGCGGTAGCCTGCCCGCCGGTCGCGGTGCTGCCTGCGCTCGCGGAGCTACCCCCGGCCGCCGTCGACCCCGCGCTCGGCGCTGCGCCAGCAGAATCTCCCGCGCTACTGCTGGAGCCCGCATCGCACGCGGCAATCAGTGACAGGGAGAGGAGCGCGAGCAGTGAGCTCAGAGCGTGGCGTTGCATCGACGGGTCGTAGCACGCCATATGCGATGCAGCCCGCGCCGCATCGCATCGTTAAGAGCCTTGCCGCTTACTTCGGAATGACGGTGTGGCAGCTGGCGTCGCAATTCGAGGCGCCGTCGCATTGCTCGCCTTGGCTCGACTGCACGTAGCCATCACCGCAGTACGGGGCCTTGGTGCATGCGGTGGAGCACTTGCCCACGCCATACGGACTGGCCTCGTTTGTCCCGTCGCCCAAGTCGCATTGCTCGGGGCCGTTCTTGACGCCATCGCCGCAGTAGGCGGCAAACTGACAAGTCGTGGTGCACGTGCCGTAGGCGCCATTGTCTACGCCGTCGTCGCAAGTTTCACCGCTGTCGACCACGCCGTTGCCGCAAGTCGCCTTGCAGTGTTTGTCGCAGGTGCTACCGGCGGTGCCATTGGCCGCGCCCTTGTCGCATTGCTCGGGCGCCTTGACCACGCCGTCGCCACACGAGGCGAGCGGCACGTACGACTTGCAATCCATCGTGCACGAGCCGGGCTGCCCGCTGTTCACGCCGTCGTCGCAGCCCTCACCGAACTGAGACTCGAGCTTCTTGTTGCCGCAGTACGGGGCGGGCAAGCAGCGGGTATTGCACAGGTTCTTGCCATAGGCCGAGGAGCTGTTCGCGCTGCCCAAATCACACACTTCGCCGGCCGTGCTTTGAACCACGTTGTCGCCGCAGCGCGGCCCGAGCACACAGCTCGGTGCACAGTAGCCGTAGCTGCCATCGTTCTTGCCGTCGTCGCACTGCTCGGTGCCGTTCTTCACGCCATCGCCGCAGCGCGGACCGGGAGTGCAGTTCGCGTTGCACTTGCCATAGCCACCGACGTTGTTGGCCGCGCCGTCATCGCACGACTCACCGGCGTCGACCGTGCCGTTGCCGCACTTCGCCTTGCAATCGATCTGGCAGGCGCTGGTGGTGGTGCCGTTCTTGTTGCCGTCGTCGCACTGCTCGCCAGAGCCGGCTTGCGTGACTCCGTCACCACAGCGCGGTCCGAGCTGGCAGCTGGCCGAGCAGTAACCATAGCCCTTGCCGTTGTCGGCGCCTTGGTCGCACGCTTCGCCGTTGGCGCCGTCGACCTTGGTGTCACCGCAGTACGGGGCAAACACGCAGCCGGGGCCGCACTTCTTGATCGTGCCGCCGTAGGTGGCGAGGTTCGTGCCGTCGTCGCACAGCTCGGGGCCGTTCTTGGTGCCGTCGCCGCAGTTGGCAGGCAGGGTACAATCCGCGTTGCACGTGCCGTAAGCGCCGGTGTTTTTGGCAGTTCCGAGGTCACAGGCCTCGTTCTTGGTCACGATCGCATCGCCACACTTGGGCGTACACACGCTGCGCGGGGCATTGAAGCCGCGCAGCGTGAGCTTGTAGTTTGAGCCCGTGACGTGGCGTTCGGCTTGAAATAGCGCGATCTCGTAGACCGTACCCGCGGTCAACGGAACGTTGATGGTGCTACAAGCGGTCGCGCCGTTGGTCGCGTTTTGCGTGCACACCTGCGAGGCCGCGCCCTGGAGCTGAATCGTCCCGGTGAGCTCACCGTGAATGCCGCCCAGATCGACGACCAGCTGGCCGTTGACGAACACCCACACGTCGTCGTCACCTCGGAACTCGAGCTTCTCGGTGCCGTCTCCGGCGTACGCGAACCAGTAACGGAGCTCGCTCGTGAAGTGGTAGTTGTGCGAGTAGCCCGTGTAGTTGCCGAAGCCCTGGTTGTCGATCGGGAAGAACGACGCGCTGTAGAAATTATAGGCCTTGTCCGTCGATGAGTACGCGAGCGGGAGCGAACTCACGATCGGGTAGTTGATCGTGTCGACGTTCGTGTACCATTGACTGAACGCGCTGCTGATCTGCGCGCTGGTGGTTAGGGTGGCGGTACCGCTCGCGGGCTTCGCGCCGTTCAGCGTGTAGCCGTTGTAGCTGGTGTTGTAGGCCGGTTTCCCGTCGGTTCCGATGGCCGCGTTGACCATGCCCGGCGTGCGACCGCCCGAACCCGGGTCGACCTCGAACTGTGGATGGGTCGGCTTGAAATCACGGTAGATGATCGGCAAAACCAGCGGATCCGGCAGCGTCGGCAAGCTCGCCATGCAGGTGTAGCCGTTCTCCACCGTACAGGTCGCGCTGCAGCCGTCACCGGGCGTGGTGTTGCCGTCGTCGCACTGCTCACCGCCGAAGATCATGCCGTCGCCACATTGCGCGGTGCAGCCGTACTTGCTCGGGCTGCCCGAGTAGCCGCACTTCGGCTCGTTGGTGCACGAAGGCGAGCAACCATCGAAGGGCGTGGTATTGCCGCCATCGCACTGCTCGGTGCCTTCGACCTTGTTGTCACCGCAGGTCGTCGCGCTACACACGTCCACGCCTTGGGCGTTCGGTGTGCACTTGAAGCCGGGCTCGAGCTGGCAGGTAGAGCTGCAGCCGTTGCCGTTCGCGGTGCCGCCGTCGTCACATTGTTCGAAGCCGGCGCGGATGCCGTCGCCGCACTTGGTGGCGTGGCAGGTGCCGCCGGCCGGGCACGTCCAGCCGGGCTGCACCTGGCAGGTCGCGGAACAGCCGTCCAAGACGCCGTTCGTCCCGTTCACGGTGTTGCCGTCGTCGCAGGTTTCGGCGCCAGTGACCTTCTTGTCGCCGCACACGACCGTCGATGTGCAGAGGCTGCCGGCGGTGGGGCAGGTGTAGTTCGCCTCGGTGAAACATTGAGAAGAGCAGCCGTCGGATCCAACCGCGTTGCCGTCGTCACATTGCTCGCCGAGCGCGACGCTCAGCTTGCCGTCACCGCAAGATTCGATCACTTTGCACAACGCACCCGCGGTCGGGCAGGTATAGCCGGCATCCACGAGGCAGCTGGAGCAGCCGTCATTGGCGGTGGTGTTGCCATCGTCGCAGTACTCACCCTGCGCCGCGTTGAGCACGCCATCACCGCAGGTCCCCGAGTTCGCCTTGCTACACTTTCCGCCGACGCCCGACGCCGTGGGACAGCTGTAGCCCGGTTCGACGCTCTTGCAGTCGGCCGCGCAACCGTCGCTGGCCGTCGTATTGCTGTCGTCGCACGCTTCGTCACCGACCACTTTGCCGTCACCGCAAACGATCGTCGAAACGCAGGGCGAACCCGCGGTCGGGCAGGTGTAAAAGCTCTCCAGCGCGCAAAACGCATCGCAGCCATCACCGATGCCCGTGTTGCCGTCGTCGCATTGCTCCTTCTCGTTCAGCACGCCGTTGCCGCAAGCGGCCACCGTGTCGAGTTCGCACGGCTTGCCCGCCTCGGGGCAGCTGTAGCCGTCGGTGATTTTACAGGTGTCGGTACAGCCGTCGGTCGCAAGCAGGTTGCCGTCGTCGCATGCTTCGTCGGCGGTTTGAATGCCATCGCCGCACTTGGTCGTGGTGACCGGCATACAAACCGAAGCGCCGCTGCTATTCGCCTCACAGCCGAAGCCGTCTTCGATTTGACATTGCGCGCTGCAGCCGTCCTTGGCTTTGGCGTTGCCGTCGTCACAGCTTTCGGCGCCGCCCACCTGGCCATCACCACACACGATGGTCGAGGTGCACGGTTCACCCGGTGTCTTGCATTCGTAGTCTTTTTGAACCTTGCAGCTCGCGCTACAGCCGTCGCTCGCCGTGTGATTGCCGTCGTCGCAGCCCTCACCGTCTTGGACGACGCCGTCGCCACAGACTGCGGGATCCGTGCCGCCGCAGGAGCTGTCCAGACAGCCGCCATCGCCGGAGGGCCCCGAATCGGTGCCGGCGTCGGAGCCGATGTTCAAGTCGGTGCCGCCCTTGCCGGTGCCCCCAGCGGAGCTCGTGCCTCCGCTCCCCACATTCGGCGATCCCGCGCTCGAATTGGTGACTTGCGGGGTGGAACCGCAGCGCACGACAGCAAGCGTTAGAGCGAACAGGAGCACGGCCGAGCCGGAGCGTTTCAACATGTGGTTCCTTGCCCAAGTCGATACGGACTTTGGGCGCCTAGACCTAAGTCTTCAAACGTACCACTCACCCAGGCCCAGCGTCAACGCGTCGCCCTCGCAAAACACGCGTTCGCGCGGTGACTCGCGACTCGGCTACTCGATAACGTCAGCGTGACGCGCGCTTCTGCTGCCCTGGGTTTGTCGCAGAGCGAACTACAACTCGCACAAGCGCTCGCACTCGCGCCGCTACTCGCACTCGCGTCGCGCTCGCGCCGCTGCTTGCACTCGCGTCGCGCTTGCGCCACTGCTCGCGTCGCGCTTGCGCCGCTGCTCGCGTCGCGCTTGCGCCGCTGCTCGCGTCGCGCTTGCGCCGCCGCTCGCACTCGCGTCGCGCTGGGTGAAGTCGATGTTGCGGCCTTCGCCTCGGCCACCGCGCGAGTCTGTACGGGTGTGACTCGGGTGCGACACTGACCCCTGCGGGGGATACGCCTGGCTGGGCGCACCGAGCACACATTGAGATTTTGCGGCGGAAAACACGCGAATATACAGGTTGAACCAGTTGGCATGGAGTCTGCTGTAGGCGGCCATGCGCGGCGCGAGGTGCGCGCGCTTTTCATGGAGGCAGAGATGCGAATTGGGGCTGGGCTGTCCTTTGCGGCAGCACTGATGGGATTGCTGTGTGTGGCGCCAGGCCAGGCGAATGCCGCGGGTCTGCTCAAATCAGTGAACGCGAGCGATGTCTCGCCGCAGGTCGTCGAGCATGCGGTGAAGGTCGTGATCGACAATGGCTTCGCGCGCACGGAAGTGAGGCAAGTCTTTCACAACTCGAACTCCAAGCCGATCGATGCGGTGTACGAGTTCCCGGTGCCGCCCGACGGGGCGTTGTCGGAGATGAAGATCGAGACGGGAGACCACGTGTTTTACGGCGAAGTGGTGGAGCGCGACAAAGCTCAGCAAGTGTACGATGCGCAGGCGGCGCAAGGCGCGCAGGCGGGGCTCGCCGTTCAGAACGGCTATCAGAACTTCCAGTTCTCGGTCGCCAACATCCCCGCCGCGGCCGATGCCACGCTATCGTTCGTTTACTATGAGCCGGTATCGATCGACGGCAACGTCGGTCGCTTCCTGTACCCACTCGAGAATGGCGGTACGGATGAGTCGAGCTTTTGGGGAGCAAGTGACGAAGCCGCAAATGTCGCTAAATTCAGCTTCGACCTGCAGCTCGAGAGCGCATTTCCGGTGGTCGACGTGCGCGTGCCCGAGGTGCCGGGCGCGGCGATCACGGACTTGGGTAGCGGTCATTTCCGCGTGCACATCGACGCGGCTCCCAGCACGCTGACCCATGACGTCGTCGTCTACTACAAGCTCGCGCCCGACTTGCCGGGCAGCGTGCAGCTGGTCCCGTACCGCGCGAAGGGAGGCCAAACGGGCACCTTCATGCTGCTCGTCACGCCGGGGCTAGACTTGCCGGCCATCGAACATGGTTCCGACTACGTGTTCGTGCTCGATTTTTCGGGGAGCATGGAGAGCAAGCTCGCCACTTTGAAGCAGGCGGTAGCCGATGCGCTAGCGCAGCTCGACCCTCAGGACCGCTTTCGCTTGGTGGGATTCGCGGATGTCGCGTTCGACATCACCCCCGGGTTCCTCGCGGTGACCGCCGACAACATCGTGCTGGCCTCCCGATCGCTGCAATCGTATGGCGTGCAAGGCGGAACCAACTTGTACAATGGTCTGAGCGCGGGCATCTCGGGACACGACCCCGAGCGCGTGACGACCGTGCTGCTGGTGACGGACGGCGTGGCCAACCAGGGCATCGTCGATGCGCCGGCATTCGCCGCGATGCAGCGCGAATGCGATCTGCGTATTCACGGATTTTTGCTAGGAAATAGCGCGAATTGGCCGCTGATGCAGGTGATCGCCGCGAGCAGCGGCGGCTTCTATGCGCCAATTTCGAACCGCGACGATTTGCTCGGCCAAGTGCGGCTCGCGAAAAGCAAAATGACGCACGAGAGCTTGCATGATGCGCGCTTGCTGCTGAACGGCGTGCAGGTGTCCGACACCACCGACTTCGACATCGGCAAGGTGTACCGTGGCCAACAACTCGTCGTCTTTGGTCGCTACGCCGCCGGTGGGGTCGCGGATGTGCAGCTCCACACTCGGCTCAGTAATCGCGACAAGACCTACGCCGCGCGCGTGATTTTCCCGGATGTTGCCGAAGGCAATCCGGAGCTGGAACGACTGTGGGCGCTCGACTCGATTCACGCACTGCAAAAGCAAGCGCTGCTCGGCCTGTTACCCGCGGCCGAAGCCAGCGCCCGCGTTCGCAAGCTAGGCGTCGAGTACCAATTGGTAACGACTGAAACATCGATGCTGGTGCTCGACGACCAAGGGTTCACCGATCAAGGCATCGCGCGCAACAATCAGGCTCGCACTGATGTCGAGCACGCCGCCCAAACGAATGGCTCGTCCGCGCCAGGAGGTTCCACCGTGCCGATCACCACGGGGATGCCCTCGGGTTCGGGTTCGAGTGCACCTCCGGCCTCGAGCCAGGGCTCGAGTTCAGACACGAACGGTAACAGCACTCGATACGGCGGAGCGCTCGATCCGTACACCCTGTTACTCTTGCTCGGGACTTTGTGCGCGCTCGGATCGCGGCGGCGCGTTCGGATGGGGGCCGCGTGATCTGGCGCGGGCAGCTGGCTCGGCACGCGCCGCGCGTTGGCGAGTTGCCGTGGCTGACACTCGTCGTATCGCTTGCGAGTCTGCTTGCCAGCTTGCTGCCCGCGCAGATTTCTTTGGCCTTCACGGCCGAGGGCATGCGGCTCGGACAATGGTGGAGGTTGTGGACGGGGCACTTCGTCCACTACGGCAGCGCTCATCTTTGGGGGGACTGGCTGGCGTTCGTGGTCTGGGCGGCATTGGTCGAGAGCGAATCTCGGCGGGCATTACTTGCCACCTTGCTGATGGGGGCGCCGTTGCTGTTGCTCGCGCTAAACGTTGCCGGTCCGGCACTGGCCGAGTATCGCGGGCTTTCAGGTATCGATACGGCCTTGGTGATCGAGCTGATCTTGTTGCGCGGGTTCATTCAGAACGAGCCCGGCGGTGCGCGCGGCTTTGGTCCGTGGTTGACACGCTTGTTCGGTAGACCCACCCTGCGCACGATCGGCGCGTACAGTTTGGGCCTCTCGGCGTGGAAGATCGCCTACGAGTTTTACGCGGGTCGCGCCATTTTGGCGCACGATTTGGGCGTCGGCGTCCAGCTATTGCCGGCTGCGCACGCGTTCGGCGCGCTGATCGGTTTGGGCATTGGCTTCGGCCTCAGGAGCCAGAGTTCGCTGCGCGAGAGGAGCTCGTCCGAGGCCGCGCGGCAATAGGACTTCGTTCGTCCCCGAACCGAGCGTCGCCGCCGCACCACGAGTGCCGTCGAGCGTTGCCCGCTCGAATCGACGCGGTTTGCAGGCAGAGGTTCGCGTCACGATGGTTTTGGCCTAAGCTCCGAACTGCTTTGAAGGACGCTCCGCCAGTCAGCACGAAGCAAACCACCCGCGCGGCGGTGGGGCTCCCGGACAACGAGCCCGTGACGTTCCTCGTCAAGGCGCTGGAGTGCGAAAATCCGTTCAGCGGCACGTCACGCCACGTCCTTCGTGACGACGAAGAGGTCGAAATCGGGCGTGGTGAAGCGAGTTTTCGGCGGTTGCGCGGCGCCACGGGGCCACGCTTCGAGTTGCGTGTTCCCGATCGAACGATGTCGGCTCGGCATGCCCGGCTGCAGCGCGTGGGCGCAACCTGGATCCTCGAAGACCTGGGCTCCACGAATGGCACGTTGCTCGACGGACAGCGGATCGAGCGAGCGCCGCTGCGTGATGGTCAGCTGATCGAAATTGGCGCGACGTTGTTGCTGTTTCGCGAGACGCAGGCAACGGCGCCCTTGCTCGACCGCGCGCTTTCCCTGGGCGATGCGGGGGCGCTTTCGACCCTGAGCCCATTGCTCGAGCTGGCCATGGCGCGGGTCGAGCGCATTGCCCGTTCCCGGTTGTCGGTGCTCGTGCTGGGCGAGACGGGCACGGGCAAAGAGGGCATTGCCCGCGCCGTTCACCAGTTGTCGAGGCGCGCGGGACCGTTCGTTGCCGTCAATGCGGCGGCGATCCCTGCGCCTCTCTTGGAGGCGCAGTTGTTTGGGCACGTCAAAGGCGCGTTTTCAGGCGCCGTAAAGGACGAAGTCGGCTTCGTGCGCTGCGCTCACGAGGGCACCTTGTTCCTGGACGAGATCGCCGACTTGCCGCCGAGTTCGCAGGCAGCGTTGCTGCGGGTGTTGCAGAACGGCGAGGTAACTCCCGTGGGCAGTACGCGCAACGTGCAGGTCGACGTGCGCATCGTGGCCGCGACTCACCGTGATTTGAATGCTCTGATGGCGGAAGGCCTGTTTCGGCGCGATCTTTACGCGCGGCTCGCGGGCTTCACCCACACCATGCCAAAGCTGGTCGAACGGCGAGAGGACTTGGGCCTGCTGATCAGCGCGTTGCTCGCTCGTCACGGCCACGCTCTGGCGCCCAGCTTGCGACCAGAGGCGGCACGCGCCTTGTTCGCCTACTCATTTCCGTTGAACGTACGTGAACTGGAGCAAGCCTTGGCTGCTGCGCTCGTGCTGTGCGCGGGCGAGCCGATCACGCTGCAGCACTTGCCCGAAGCCGTGCAGGGGGCGTCCCACCCGTCAGCGCTGCTGCGCTCGGCTCCGCTGCGCCCGGCCGCGAGCGCCCCGCCGGAACCGCGCTCGGAGGACGAAGACCGCAGCTATCGCGCTTTGGTTCAGGCGCTGCAAGAAACGCGAGGCAACGTCAGCGAAACGGCTCGTCGCATGGGCAAAGCTCGCCAGCAAATTCAACGCTGGTTGCGCCGCTTCGAACTCGAGCCCGAGTCGTTTCGCACCGGCGACGACTGACGCGCCGCGAGCGTTGCATGCAACGTGGCACCCCCCTCGGCGTGGCACCCCCCTCGCGCTTCCCTACCCTGGTTTGTCGGCATTTCTCGGGATCGGGCCTCGGCACGCCACTTGCTGAAGGGGCGTCACCCACCGAGGAGGAAGCCCCATGAACCGAACGCACCCCCTGACTGCATCCCTCATCGTCAGCTTGAGCGCATTGCTCGCCTGCGGCGCGGCACCCGAGGGCACCGGTGACCCGACCGAGGCCGAACTAGGAACCGCAGAACAGGAACTCAGCTACGCCGTCGCGTCCCCGGTCGCCACGGTCGTCAAAGACACGACGGCCATCGCCTTGAAGCCTCCAAAGGTCATCATCACCAAGCCGCCCATCGTCTGGCTGCCGGCGTCCGTTTCGGATTTGGTGCCGGACGGCGTGATGCGTTACTACGGCGGCGGTACCCCCACGTTCGGTCTGCAAATCAACGTGACCAACGTAGGTGATGCGCCTGCCACGGGTGTGAGCGGCACCGTATCGATCAATGGCAACGTGCTGAGCGGCGCGCTCTACCAATACTACGGCGGCACGGCGACCACCGCGAACACCGTAAACCCCGGACAACGCGGGTACATCAAG
>Ga0247757_10000014_pt1 | contig 122026 bp, 121 predicted proteins | sample UWRJL126311R4_FD_180929 | JGI IMG/M metagenome (GOLD analysis project Ga0247757, IMG submission 180929) | Plant litter microbial communities from Arlington Agricultural Research Station in Wisconsin, United States - UWRJ-L126-311R-4 | ecosystem: Environmental > Terrestrial > Plant litter >...
CCGCAGTCGACCGCTGCGTTTGCTGCCGCTGCGGTGCGATGCCTCGTACGGCGGGCCGCTCGCCTGCACGCGTGGCCAGGGTCGACAGGTAGCCGCGCTGGGGCCGAAAATGCGTTGGTACAGGAAGCGGTCTCAGCGGGTCTCGGAGGGAAATGACGGATAGGAGCTTGATCTTTGCGTAGCCCAACGGTGTTGCTGGGGTGCCACCGGGACCCAGCGAGATGAAGGCTTTGTAGTCGCTGTGGACATAGACGAGGGTTAGGATGGGAAGGACAAATGTCAGAACAGCGGAAAAGAGGTGGAGGGTTGTGTCCGTGAGCATGTCCGGTTGATGCATGGTGTCCATTGCCGAGCAGGCTGCTTTACGATGCGGGAGGCGGGCCTGCGTAGATGGGGAGGCGAGGCGTGTATTTGTAGTACGGATGAATATTGGCTCTGGGCAGCAGTGCTGTTTGTGGGCCGTCGAGCATCTTTCAATCAGCGCAGGAACAGACCTCCGTGGTGCGATATGTGTGGTCCGCTATTTCTTGCGTCGTAGTCACACGCCTGGGGGGACCTCGCCCGCCGAATCAAGCCACGAAGGACCCTGAGAAGTATCGTGGACTTGCACCGTGCGTCCATGCACTTGCTGTTTGCCAATTCCCCCTCTGCTGTGGAGAATGCCCCGTACGTTTCCTTATTATTTCTGTTGCAACAATGACGCAACCCTTTAATTCCCTCCAGCTACTCGGCCCACGCACGTACTTCACTCGTATACCAACCAATACTCGTTCACAAGAATCTCCTGGACAGCGAGGAAGCGATTGAAAAAAGCGTGCAGCAGCAGCAGGCTCAGCAAGAAGGCCCCGTCGTTTTAGGTTCCTGCTGGCTGGTGCTGAGCCTGCGGCGGCAGCACCACTCGCATACGAGCAAATCCATACAATGTCCGGCCACCACCTCGCCCAGAGGAGCAGCGGCCCCACGTGAGACCCTGGAATGGGCTGAGCGGACGTGAAGCTGTGGGGCGGGAAAGGTCGTAGGCGAGCCGGCGCGCGCGACGATTGGACAATGCGTGACTAACGTGGACGATCTTGTGACGTTGGCTACGCTTGCTGGGTGGCTCGTCACAACGCATTGCCTGCGAGCTGGAAGTATCGGCGATGCATGGGCTTTCTTTGGTAGGCCGGCTGGGGCCGTTCTAACAGCATCTCTGGACGTGCTGCATTCGAACAACGCGTTGGCTGGCTTGTCCAACTGGCCGATCATCCTTGGGGGGGAGTTATATGTCCTCGCGTGGGACCCCGCTGCTGGAAAGGACTGGTCAATCGAGAAGGCGAACCCCTGGGAAACGAGCATTATCCTGGGCAGATCAATTTCACTCGAACGATGCAGTCAAAGATTGATGGGATGCTTTGCAAATTCCAACGCTCCCCAATAGCCCGCAAGCTCCCAATGACCTTGAGGTCGCTGCACGGCCGCCCACATTTTGCCTTGATAAGGAAAGAGGCCCATGCGGGCCGAAGGAGGATCTGGTGATGTTTGTGTGGAACGTGACATCCAGAGTCTACTCGCAACTAACTGCCTATGCAGGTCGTAGTCTACATGTAGGTCTAGGTTGAGCTACGGCGCGTGACTGGACTACCACACTTTCAATTCGAACAGTAGCAACGTTAGTGAATCGGTTCACTAAACCATCCCATGCCGGGTCTCTTGTATTATAGCTACTAGGGCCCATGTTTCTGCAACAGTGAATGGTCAGGGCAATCAACATATGAACTGGGCGTTCTGTACTAGGCGCTTTCACCAACATGCGGGCACATGGTTGATCGGTGAAAGAATAAGTATGATGAGCACAGCATGGCTCTATCCAATATATGCATTACGTTAGAGCTTCCTACTCCTAACCAACCCCTTCTTGATGCCTGTCAATTCTCCCCCGTAGTTTGCACCTCCAGCTGCCTTCTTTGAAGCATCGAATACCGGTTTCATACTCTTCAGCTTCTTCTTCGAAGCTTCGTACTTGTTGCGTTTTTTCACTGCGAACCATTAGTATTTGATACCAGCGGCGTTAAAGTATGTGACACGGAGGGGTATCTCAAAACAAAATGGTACAGACAACATAAAAACCCCTGCAAAAACGACAAAAAGTTGGATGCTGCGTAGACTTACCTCTTGGATTTCGATTTTGTTTGGCCCGTCTTGGTGTTAAGCCTTTATTTTTTTCGATAGCATATGTTATCTGGCGTCTCCCGTCTTCCCCAATCGTCTCTTCTGGAACGACGGTCCCGCCTTCCTTCGCAGCCAACGCATATGCTGCAGCACGGTCAAGTTTGTCCTGCTTTTTAGCGTTGCCCCGGGCAGCAATCATATCATAATAGCCTTCCTCATCCTCATGCTCAGCGCGTGGTTGTGCATCGCCTTCGTCAGAGCTATCCCCATCCTCGCCTAAAAGAGCTCCTGGGCCGCCTTCTTTATTCTGGCCCCGCTTCTCGGCTTGAGCCTGTAGGCGTGCTTGTCGATCTTTCAGACGTTCCTGGTGAGGTACATCGGCATCACCGCCATAGTCTTTCCCAGCAGCAACGCGTTTGTTCCCCTTCTGCGTGATTTGGCTTGTATAGAACCGTAACGACTTCTTCTTAGCAGCCTTTTGGGCAAGCTCATGCGCCGTAAGCTCGGTTTCTTCACCGAAATCACTGTCCTCGGCATTCAGTAGATTGATCTTGGGCTGGTCAACCTTCTTCTTTCGTGACACTTTAAGAGCTTTTGCGTCCGTAAGTGTTGTAAGCTCGGCCAGTTCCTGTTCAGTCTGCCGCAGTTTTTCTGCGCGGCGTGCCTCTGATTTGGCTTGTGCAACCTCAGCTGCTCGTTGCGCCTTGGTCTTCTTCGGCTTCTTCTCTCGGGGTTGTATATCGCCAGCGTCATTGAACTCCTCTACGGGCTCATGCTCTTCGATAACAGATAGCTCATCGCTGTTGGACGCCTCCACCATGGGATCTGCCACAGGCAAGCTCTCGATTTTCGCCCACAGCTCTCGGCACTTGAGTAAGCTTTCCATGATCGGGTGCTCGTGTAGCTCAGCAGGATCTATGGTAACCACAGTGGAATCAACTTGGTTGGTTGTCGACGCCAAAATCGCGAAGTACATAGACATGGCAGCTAGATAGGCTGCGCAGGCATGATATTTGGTCACCGCCATTGGAATCGGTAGAAAACCTCGACTCGTCTTTCCAGACTTTGCGTTCCGGGATTTTAGCAGGCGCGTGGCGGCGTTGGCGGCGGCAGCCAGTTCGTCATGCAACGGCTGTAGCCTCAAGTATTCCTTGGAGATGGGTTCGAATTCTGGATATCGCGTCCGCAAGATCTTCAACTTCTCTTCCTCAGTCATTGCGTCGGTAAGCTGAAGCTGGGGCAGCTTCTCGGTGACTATCTGCCCGGAGTTTGCCTCCGTATCCCCATCCTGTGCTAGCCACTCTTCTTCGTCAAAGCCAAAGTCTGCTTCTGTCATCGCTGCAAGTTGCTTCTTCTGTATACGGCGTGCTTCAGCTTCTTCGTCGAGTGCATCCTGCTCTGTCTCAATGGCATCGGCATTGTAATAATCCTTCTTCAATGGACCCCATCCACCTAATTCCTCATCATCTACGGGTTTGGATGGATCATGGGCATCTTTTCCATCCTCTTCATCATACTCTCCTTCGCTGTCATCCTCATCGTCTTCGTCATCCTCATCAATCCCGCGATAGTCGAGCACTTCTTCGTCTGAAGGCTGTAAGAACTCTTCTATTATGGATTTTAGAATTAGGTCATTTCATGATATAGTTTCTAGCTGCATACCTTCCTCGCGCCACTTGCGCAGTTTCTTCGCAGCCGGACCCTCGTCCAACAGGATCTTGTCGCGGTTGAGGTGAAACTCGTCTTCGGAATCAGCAACATCTTCGTAGGTATTGAGCGCAAGATGTGCCTCCTCCTCCTTCTCCTTGAGTGCACCATAGCGGCCACCGGCTTTTCTCTTCTTGCCCATAATGTTGTGGTGATGGAGTGTTTGCGTTGCCGTGTTGCGCCGCATCTTCGGCGCAAATCCCAAAATTATTTTCGAACATCAAATCTTGGCATTTGCGGGACGCTAGCGGCTCGAGCGTTCACACATACTTTCCTTTTTAGGGGAGCGGCAGGGTCCACGACCACGGGCTCGCAAATGCAATCAAACTGCTGACTGCCCGTAGTCCATGCTCGCAACGAAGGAAGAACACCAATCAGCTACCTAGTCCAACCGTATACCTCCCTCGAGTCACTCTTATATACTGCCGGTCCCCTATGGATCTGATGCTGTCGTGGCTCACAGCAATATTGTTAATCGTGCTAGGATACGTGAGCTTGAGCATCATGGGTTTCCTCTCGCGGGGTAATAACTTTCCAGTTGAGGGGCGGGTAAGCTGCCCTACTTTCACAATGCTACAGCTCTCCAGGCTCACACTCAGCAGACGGTCCTCCTTACCGGGGCTTCTTATGGCATGGGCAAGGAGCTCGCAAAGCTCCTCAGCCAGCGCGGTGCCAATGTAATCCTCGTCGCCCGCAACGCAGAGAAGCTGCGTGCCGCCACCCAATACGCCCAGGACGCTGCAAAGAACCCTTCCACGCAGCGCTTCCACTTCATTTCCGCCGATTGTACCACCGAGGCCGAAAATGTGCGCATGCTTGCCGAAGCAACCGCCTGGAACAACGGCAACCCGCCTGAAATCGTGTGGGCCAATGCAGGCCAGTCCACGCCAGGACTATTCGTGGAGCAGAAGTCGGATACATTGAGACAGCAGATGGACATCAATTATTGGGCTGCCTGCTACCTCGCCCATCATACGCTCAAGGCCTGGCTGTACCCAGAGACCCCGTACAAGGTGGACGCGAAGCCGGAGCCTGCGCGCCACTTCATCGCCACGTCCTCGGTGCTAGGCTTCGTCAACATCACTGGATATGGTGGATACCCGCCTGCTAAAGCAGCCCTCAAGTCCCTTTGCGACGGTCTTCGTCACGAGGTCAATCTTTATAACGGAGCTCGTCGGTCCAAGAACAACACAAGTGGTCAGGCCCCCGCTCCGTTCGACGTCGTCATAAACTCCATATTCCCTGCAACCATTACTTCACCAGGCGAGCAGAACGAGAACCTTACGAAGCCAGCCGTCACCAAGATGCTGGAAGAGACGGATCCGAAACAAAGTGAGCTCGAAGCCGCTACTGCTGCTATCAAGGGTCTAGAAGCTGGCAACTACATGACGGCGACGAGCTGGCTGGGCGACCTGATGCGCATGAGTAGCATGGGAAGTTCACAGAGGGACAACCTCGTCAAGGACACCATGGGACAATGGCTGACCAGCTTGGTTTGGCTCTTTCTTGGACCTGATATGGAGAACAAGGTGTGGAACTGGGGTAAAAATAAGGGCATGCCAACGTACAAGCCTAACTCAATATAAGAACCTGCATTCCTCTTTATTGTATTATAATCCAAATTGAAGCGACTATTTACGCACTCTTGTTTTGCATGCCGCGAGTGATCGCACTTATCAAGAAGATTCAGGATGTACAGTCTATATGCTCTTCGAGACGCATAAAGTGGTGTTGTAATCAACCGCCTGCCGGAACGCTCAAACCCAGGTCCGTCCCAAACACTTACTCTGCACGGATCTTGCGGAAAAAGTCCATGACACCTGTGAAGACCACGAGCAGGATACCGCCTCCTGGACCCAGTCTGAGCACCTTGGGTAGGAACCCCTTGTACAAAGCGCCGAAGCCTTCTTCCCTCATGACGGTGCCGAGAGCAGGCCATCCCCAGTTGTACTTGGGGATGGTTCCTGCAACCTTGGGCGAGTTCTGGATGCGCGACTTGACCACGTCCATGGGCGTATTAAGGATGGTACCGACGGTGCCTCCAATGGCGCCAGAGATAAGGTCGTTGGTGATTTGTGTCTTCTTGTTCGTAGCGGTGGGCAGCAGTGAGCGAACCTGAAAAATGCAGCCAAAGTAGCCCGCGTTCCACAGGATGTGACGCCACATGGTTGACTCAAGGCCTTGATACAGGGTGAGAGGACCCTCTTGTCTGACAATCTTCATGAAGCAGTCCACCATGCCGTTGTACTTGTGCGCCTGCGCTCGATCCTGCAACCGGATTTTGATGAGCTCAAAGGGAACAACGACAAAAGCCTCAGTTGCGCCGGCGGTTGCACCGGTAAGGATTGAGAGAGACTGGTTCATCTTGGGCTGACCGAAGATATCGCGATAGAATGTACCCCAAGAGTCGTTGGCGGCGAACTTGGTGGCCCTTGGCGATTCAGTATCAATGTAAAAGTCAGGGGGTCCATATGAGCAGCTACCTTTTCGGCGCCTCCATAAGAATAGGCGCAGAAATACCACGGTACAATCTTGAGGCGCTGCAAGCCGTCAGTCACCTCGAATACAGATGACGTACTGCACGCGGCCATACCCTTCGTTCCTGATGATCTTTCTGAAGCAGTCGACCATGCCATTGTATGCCTCTTCGCCGGTGCCCTTGCCCGTCTGAAGCTGTCTACGAGGGGTCAGGATGCGTAGCGGTCACGAAGTCGACATGTGCTTACACTCGGGTCTTTACCACGTCAAGCGGGTACCTATGCAGTCAGTGCTTGTGCCATTGGAGCTCGCAATGGCTTCTTACATGACCAGAATCTATGCGCGCACACTCAATCAGCGCCCTGGATCCAAGCTGCACAGCGATTGCACTCACTTCAGACACACCAGCCACGGCACCTACACCGGGGTAAGCTATCGGTCATGACCTCAATTCAGTGTGGGCACTCACCAGCCGCGAATTGATAGACGAAAGGGAGAGGCTTTGGTTCGGCAGCCATTTTGATAGCGATAGGAAGAGAAGCAAAGGGAGAGTGGAGAGTGGAGAGGGGGCAGGTAAGAAGTGGGTGAGTGCGGTGTTTGCTTTTGGAGACACGGGAAGCACAGCACCAAGACCTGGAGAAGTTGAGTCCCGAAGCGAGCGCAAGGACAAGGGCAGAAGCGCGTGGGGTTGGCTCATCCGGTTGGCACGCCGCAATTCGGCGCCTCAATGCGCGGGCCCAGTTGACCTCGGGCAGCGGCCGGCGGACCTTGACGGCCGTGTGCACGTGACCTTCTTGCGATTGGTCTTCCACGACGCGCTCCGTCTCCGCACCCGCTACACGCGTCGCATCCTTATGTCGACGCGACAAACGTCCTTCTTTGACCAGCAACCTAAGCCCAAGGTAGCCACACCCCCGCCAACCACCCTCCTCCTTGCACTCACCTCGTCGTCCAACAGTACAAAGGTCAATGGCCTCGCTCCCGCATCACATCCTCTACCGGCCAGCATAACGACGCCGCTGCACCCCGCCAAGTCACCGGCCCACCTATTGTTCCCTCAAGCCAAACCCGCGCAAGACTCAAGAAGTTCCAGTTCGTCCCAGCACAGCCTATAGGGGCCGCCATGCCTAGAAATGCTGCCGAGAAAGAGAATAGGATCGTGAGGAGAGAAGAAAAGCCAGTGGATCCAACGACGGGCCTGCCGCCCTCTACTCCAGCAGCTCGGCTGCCGCTTGCCGAGCTGGTAGGCAACGTGGATGACTCCAGCAGGCATGTAGTCAAGGCGGCTACATCCCCTGAGGAACAGCTCTGCTGGCGCGGATCACAGCCCATTACCACGCCACTGCCACGGAAAAGGAAGCGGGCAAGGAGCTCTTCGCCAGCTGGTCCGTCTCAGGAAGAACCACAGCTACCTCCACATAACGTGAAAGAGTTGACCACGCCTCAAGCAGACCCCGCCACCGAGCTTTGGAATAGATATAATAACGACAAGGATACACCGAGTGGCAACAGAGGCATCGCATTTGCCCATCTCATTAGCGAGGCGTCGCCACGTTCTTCAGCTACAGCAGGCAGTGTCAGCGGTCTTCGAAGATGGGCCAGCTGCGGCCTCGAATTTCCGGCCTCTACTAGGAAAAAGAGGCGGACCCATGCTCCAATCGATGCCCCCAATGACCTGACCGACCATGTATACGACCAACCCAGCTCTGACGGCATCTTCCAAGGTCAACCCCAGGGAAAGTCCAAGTTGGCTGGCATGCTAGAAAGAATACGTGAGTCCATAGGAAAGCCTCAATCAGGCTCCCAGTCGCAAGTACCATCCAGTTCGTCGCCTTTGCCGGATTCTGAGCGCCGAATCACTTCAAACGACTCACCATTGAAAGACCGAGGCCGCGAGGCACAACTCCACGACACATCGGAAGCTCTGGTAGGAAACGGGCAGGCCAAAGCGAGAAACAACGATGAAGTCGAAGCCGGATCTTCCGACGAGTTCGGGGACATTGACTTCGATGATGAGATAGTAGAAAACTTGGAGATCTTACCATTTTCTTCTGCTGTAAACAAAGCTCAGCATGCGAAAGAAGCTAATCCTGTTCAAGTTCACGCGGTGCCAACAACACTTGTCGAGCCTGGTCTATTGCTTGCCAAGGCTGAGGAAAGCGATGATGAATTTGGGCTGGATGAGGACATGTTCGAAGAGGACCTGGAACAGGTTGCATCACTTTTTGATAGTAGGCCAGAGCAATCTCAGGAGCAGCGATCTGCTACTCAAGACAATTTTGAGCACGAGCAGGCTCTCGATGCTGCCCCGCCCCCTCTCATCATTGATTTGGCTGGCGATGATGACGATGATTTTGGTGATGACATAGACGTGGATGAATTTGCCGCTGCCGAGGTAGCAGCAACACAGAATCTATCTACAGCTGTACGTAGGTTACTCACTTCCTGGTGAATAAACGCTGAGTTTGGAAGAGTTCACAGGATGCTAGGTCTATTCAACGCTATCTAGTAAAGCGAGTAGACGAAGGCTATTACTTAAGTGAAAGGGGTCATAGGATGCCAGAGAAGGTACGTACACTTTACCTCTTTGTCATGGATTACGCTCACCTGAAATCAGGTTCTCTTGGTGGAAGAAGAGAAGACAAAGCTATTTAAGGCCATAACTCTTCGACAAGCCTGGTTCGATACGCCATGCACTCTCGGCTCCTTCGTTCACATCATTGGCGACTTTTCCAAGACGGGGCAATGCATTATTGATGACCACCATAACATGCTCATCTTGCACCCAGACCATCTCATATCGGCGACAGTTGTTGCAGATTCTTTTGGTTGTCTCCGAAGAGCCGTTCTGCAAGATCGGATCAAAGCGTCAAATAAAGCAAATGCGCCGATGCTTTACGGAACTCTTCTCCATGAGCTATTTCAAGAGGCACTCAAAATCAACCGATGGGACACTGACTTTCTTCTGGAAATCATCGACAAACTTCTGCCCAGCAAGTTTGAAACAATTCTTGAGATCAGCTCAACTTGTGAAGAGGTCAAAGCACATCTTAGCAGCAAATTGCCAGAGCTGCAGTCTTGGGCTAAACTATTTGTTCGAGCTGAACCAAGGGTATGTATGCTTGTTCTAGTCATAGAGACTGCTAACTAATTGACAGTCTGACGCCATCGTTCAAGAACGGAATGGTCAACAGTCAACTATGAGCATCAACAAACTTCTCGACGTCGAAGAGCATGTCTGGTCACCAATGTACGGTCTAAAGGGCAACATTGACGCTACTGTACAAGTTACTATGAGGGACAATAAGGGCGAACGCACCTTGGTAGTCCCCTTCGAAGTCAAAACGGGCAAAAACTCTTCCAACGCGGCGCACGTTGCGCAAACAGCCTTATATAATCTCCTTTTGTCTAACAGATATGGTGAGTGGCAGTTCTTATTGATTTAAGGGTCTCTGCTAATCCCCAAAGATGTCAACGTTGCATATGGCATTTTGTATTATCTCGAAACCTCTGCAATTAGCCGTATTCCTAACATTCGTAACGATATCATTCATATGATCATCAAGCGGAACGAACTCGCATGCTATGTACGAGATCGTATCGAACTTCCAGAGATTCTGAAGGAGGATTATAAGTGTCAAAAGTGCTATGCACAGTCAGCATGCTTTCTATACCACAAGCTCGTCGAAGATGGACAGGGTGAACGGCTAAATACAAAGGCAAAGGAGCGATACGATGAGCTTGTCGGGACTCTTAATCCAACTGACCAGGAATTCATGAAGAAGTGGGACAGCCTTCTTACCAAGGAAGAATCCGATATGATGAAATTCCGACGTGAACTATGGACCATGCTGAGCACGGAACGAGAAAAGCTGGGGAGGTGCTTTTCAAATGTCGTGTTAGAACCTGGCTCGTGTAAAGAGGATAAGAACGGTCAAAAAATCAACCGATACACGTATACGTTCATCAAGCAACGCGCCTCGGCGGGCTTTTCCTTTACAGAATCTCAGCTCATTATAGGTGAGCCTATCGTGGTGTCCGATGAACAGGGGCACTTTGCACTTGCCAACGGATATGTCGCCAATGTCCAAAAGCGTCGTATCACGGTTGCAGTTGATCGAAAACTGCATAACTCTAGGACTAAACTTCCTGGCTTCCAATCACAGATCAACCAGACTTTTACAGGTATCATGGAAGTTTTGAAAGAAGACCAGCCAGTGCCAGAATACCATGAGGCTGAGCCAACGTTGTATCGGTTGGATAAAGATGAGTTTAGCAATGGTATGGCCGCCGCTCGAAACAACCTCATTCAGATCATGGACGACAGCGTCTACAAAGCGCGTGACCTCCGCTCATTGATCGTGGGTGGTCGCGCTCCCGAGTTCAGACCTACATTAGACACCAACTATCCTGCAGATTCTTCTCAGATGTCAATGAATTCGGACCAGAAAGCTGCAGTTTCTAAGGTCATGTCAGCAAAAGATTACGCTCTTGTCCTAGGCATGCCAGGCACTGGGAAAACCACCACAATTGCGCATATCATCCGAGCACTCGTTGCAAAAGGCAAAAGTGTGCTTCTTACATCATATACACACACCGCTGTCGACAACATTTTGCTAAAGATTCGGAATGATAACATTGACATTCTGCGCTTAGGAGCAGCCGCAAAAATCCATCCTGAAGTCCGCGAGTTCGCAACCTTGGCATGCGAATCCCAAAATACTTTGGAAAGCTTGGAAAAAACATGGACGAAGCCACCAGTTGTAGCAACGACATGCCTTTCTATCAACCACCCACTATTTAGTCGCCGCGTTTTTGACTATTGCATTGTCGACGAAGCCTCCCAGATCACGCTTCCTGTTTGCCTCGGACCCATTCGAATGTCACAGAAATTCATCCTCGTTGGAGATCACTATCAACTTCCTCCTTTGGTCCAAAACAAAGATGCAGCAGAAGGAGGCCTTGACGTTTCGCTTTTCAAGTTGCTGTGTGAGACACATCCGCAAGCAGTAGTCAGCTTGGAGCATCAATATCGCATGTGTGCAGATATCATGCTTTTGTCGAACACATTCATTTATGGGGGCCGTCTTAAATGCGGAACACCCTCTGTAGCATCTCACCAGATCACATTTGCTCAACCTTCGGGACTAGAGGCCTATCACCACAAGCTACAGCGTTCTTGTGACGCTGGTGAAACCATTTGTCCAGGATCAAATGCATCGTCGTGTTGGCTTTCACGCTCTCTTTCCCCAGAGTCGCCGGTTGTCTTCATCAACACCGACCTCATCTCTACACGTCTAGAGACACAAGCTGGACCTCGAATAACTAATATGCTTGAGGCACGCCTCATTACGCAGCTTACTGTGTCACTCCTTGCTCTGGGTATACCCGCTTCAGAGATAGGTGTCATCGCGCTTTACCGAAGTCAATTAGCACTTTTACGGGCATCGTTGTCTTCCGCCCATACACAGACACAGTCTTCTGAGCTTGCAGCAGCAGCAGTAGCGCCCGGCACAGCAGCTGTAGAGTTGCACACTGCCGACAAGTTCCAAGGTCGTGATAAGGAAGCTGTGCTGGTGTCATGTGTGCGAAGCAACGAGATTGGTGTTGTAGGTGATTTGCTCAAAGACCGACGAAGAGTCAATGTTGCACTCACAAGAGCTCGGAGCAAGCTCATCATTCTGGGCAGTGAGAAAACACTCTCAGGAAATGATTTGTTAAGAGACATAGTAGCCCTCTGTCGACAGAAGCAATGGGTACTTGATCTATCACAGGATATGGTGAATGGCCATATTTTTGATGAAGGTGTCACTCAGCTGACAGGAAACACACCACCAAAACACCGCAATTCTCTCCGTTCGCGATTGTATGCGTCGAATAATAGTCCTACACCGAGCCCTACTGGAAAGCGAGTGGCCTTAGGTGACATCACCACCAGGGGTATTCAAGGCAATGCAAGGTCGCCAAAGCAAATACAATCAAAACAGAAAACATCAAGTACAAGCCCCAAGGTACTGAAAACGGGACTCAGGTCTCCCAGTAAGATATTTAAGGCGGGTAAAAGAGGCGTTCTAAAAACACGCCCAGTGCTACAAAATATCTTTTCCGAGGCGATTTGAATATCACTCATTGGTATTGTCTGGTAGAAAAGAGATGGATCTAAACTCTGGTTGCATGAAGGAGTAATGTGGGTTTGGCAGCCTAGTCTGCTTGGTTACTTAAGGCACTTCATCTGTATCTGGGCAAGCACGTGTATTGACTCGCTGTCACAACAGTTTGAGTATGAGCGTTTTTGCGTCCTTCGGCATGAGAAACTAGAAATGATGACCTGATGTTTCCCAATCAATCCTAAGCTACGTCCATCCAATCACTGTCTTTCTGCCATGATCTACTAAGAGTCCACAAAACGTACGGAGTCCGTGCCTGCATAAGTGCATTCTATTTCTCGTTTAACTGCCGTATTACTTGCTGCAAGCATACTGTCCTTTCGCCTAGTAGTTTCTCGCTTAGCCATCCTGCATATGCATTCTGATATCAAAGGCAGCTCAGCTGCACTGTGCTTGGCAGACGCAGGTGAGACACACCCAGCCAGGATCTGCGTTGGAACCTCACCATAAACATTCCGGCCCGCGCTCGTTCCACTTTGGCGGGGTGGGCAGGTGGGGGGCCTCGCGGACCTCTGGGATAACGGAACCCCACGAACACTTTCCGCATCCAGGATCATGGGAGTTGTGTGTGGGGAGCGTGTTGGTGGGATTGATGAATGGGGGAGCTTGGTAGGACGGGAGAGACACATCGACGTGGGCTTACATGCGTGCCAGCGCGGGTCACTCTGGCTGTACTGTACAGGCCTGCATATTAGTCTGATCCCGATGGGTTGATTTGGAGATTTTCGACGCCCTGGTGTTGGCGGGAGGGAGATCGCGATGGGGTGATGTGCTCCTACGCTTGCGTGGCGCGTGGGATGTTTGTTCTAGACCTTTTCACGCTGGGTATCCAATGGACATTACTTCGGGACCACATGTCAGCTCAGGTAGGCGTTGGCTTATCAAAGTCCAATGGTTGCGCCCTGGGGGTCGTCTGGTTCTCAGTCGGAAAAGCGGCTTGAAGGTGCTTCAGAAAAATGCACTCATGAATATTGGATGTTGGTATTGCTGCATGCGTGATATTGAAACCTCAGCACTTGAAGTTGAATCTAGAAAGTTCCCCGAGATACTGTCGGCCAAGCATCAGGATCCTACTGTCCGAATCAGGAGGCAATGGATATGTACGTGGTGCCGGTTAAGCGATAATTTGCAGCCAGGATTCCACGTTAATAAGCTTGAACAGTTGGTCACGAGATATGCGATCTAGATTTGCAAAGTTCTGTACTCTCAAGAGCTATCCAGTAGCGATGTAGATTAGAATAGAAGGGCTTGTATAAAGAGTGCTTCAGTGAATCTATCACTAGGTCCTGACTTAGGAAGTCTTTGGTTGGGCGGTCTCAAAATATGTTATTAGATGCCCTGCACCAAGTAAGACCCATAGGCTATAGAAATGGTAAAGAAGTGACCAGACATCATTCAAAATTCGCAATCGCCCATGATGAGCCTATAGGAATACAGAGCTGTGCAAGCTACTGGTATACAGCCGCATATCATATTATAAACTAAGATAGTGCCACAGTGTGGCACCCTAACTAACCATCAGTAAGCACCTTCGTCCAATCGAATTTTCGCCATCCTTTCCTAAAGCCATCAACTCGTCGATCACCTTTAACCCATCTTCCCTGCCTCTTTATAGTCTCAATATCGGCATCCAGCATTCCTCCAAGGGTTTCTCGTGCAAACAAATCACTTCTAGGCCATCTACGTTCATCCTCAACCACATGGCCCATTCCACCATCGAGCTCGAACCACACGTGAAAATAAGGCATTTCTTTTGCTAAGCTTCTTCTGAATGCGGTCTTGCCCTGCCCAGAACGAGATGCTTTCAAAGTGTCAATTATGGGCTTGTGCTGCGACCACTCAGAGTCAGAAGACAAGATGGCTTCGCGGAAGAAAGCTGGTGCAGTTTCACCAAGCTCGAAGGGAATTGGAACGGCGTTCATGGCTGCGTGCAATTTGCGTCCCGGATTTGCCGCGTTTTCATAAAAAACTACGTCTCTGCCTTGATCATGGTACATGCGCGTGAGGCATTTCATAAAATTCCGAATCTCTTCCCATTCATCATCATCGCATTCCAGTAAATTGGTTCGATGCTGGATCGGCACAATTACAGCGCCGCCTTCGCTGATTTCAGGTTCGGTCGGAAGTGTCAGAAAGACGCGCGTAGCAAGGGAAACGATGGGTGCTACAGGTGGCTGGGGAGGAGACTTGTCCTCGTGGTGGCAAAGCGGGCAGGAGTCTAGAATACGATTTGTGCGTTGATAGTCGGCGATGGCTGCATTCCGAAGATTAACAGTGGATTTTGGGGCTCGAGAAGCAAGCTTGGTCGCGTTTTCATCGAGATAGTCGAGATCGTTATCGAACTTAGCATCTTTTGCAATCTTCTCTGCCAAGAGCATGCCTTCACCTCCAGCCTGGCCCCTTGTGCGTCGCTCTTGCCTGACCATATCCTCAATATTCATGTCATCATTCTCCACGACCAGACCCCGTTCTCGCCCTCTCTTATTGGTCAATTCTTTGACTTCACCTTTGCGACCACCAGCTAGCATGCGATTATCCATGACATTCAAAACGACAACATCCGGCTCCAGGCTGTTAGCTGCGCCAGATATGGCGGCATTATACTGTGTCTCAAGCTCGGCAGCATTTGCTGCTCCCTTCATTTTGGCTTTCATCATCTGAGCTTTGAGTTTGTTCAGCTCAGTTTGGCTGAGTCTAACGGTGGACGTGGTTGGGCGAGGGTCAGCGATAACTTGTCCTTGAGGCAAATCTAGTTCTGCACTAGAGGGGCGGCGAGGCGGTCGATGAATACCAGCCTTCAGTCGTCGTTCCTCATAGAGCTCACCAGAAGGTTTCTCTTTACCAACGTAGTCATTGCCATACATGTTTCTCCGGTCGAGTTCCGTCTCTTCCTCCCGAGCATCGTCGAAATCACGCAAGTTACCATACTTTTCAAGCGCCACATCCTCGACAGGTCGCCCCTCGTCTTCTGCGATCCGATACACGCCCTTGAGCTTGGTCATGCGCCACTGTGAGCCTGCGTCACCAAAAGTATATGGTACGGAACGTTGGACGGGCTCCTCTGCAGAATCGTCGTCGCCGTCATTGATAACATCAGCATCCTGCAGGCGCTGGTTCAGCTCGGCACGATGAAGGTGAAGTGCAGGCTGCTGAGCTTCTGTTGCGCTAACGAAAGTACTCTTTTCCTCGCGCTTCTTTCGCTGCACGTAATCGACGTCCATGGCAGATGGGGCCTGCATCCAGGAGTCGCGCTGGACTGATGCATTAGCTGATTCGTCGTGGTGTTTCTCATGGTCCTTGTCGCGCTCCTTTTCGCGTCGTTTGCGTCGAGCGCGCTCTTCGGATGTTTCGCGGTGTCTCGAGCGCTTATGTCGGTGCCCATTGTCGCGATGGTGGTGCTTGTGGCCGTGCCGGTCGTGTCGGTCGTCATGTCGGTCATGTCTGTCACGCCTGTCGCGGCTGCGGCTACGGTGTCGCTTCTTGCGCGCATCTTTCTCCTTGCCGGCAGCGAGCTCGCGCTCGAAATCTTCGAGCCCCATTTCCTTGGCTGTATTTGGCAATGCGGGTGTAGCTACGTCGTCGACGTTGTTGGTGTTGGACTTTCTGGAGCGGACGTGGTCATAGCGCTGACATCACAGCGCCCCGCTCCAGAATTATTATAATTCAACTACAAAGCTGCCTTCCAGCTTTGCCCCACCACCACCACCCGCCACCACACTCGCTATCGCCATACACAGCTCTCTTACCGTCATGACTTCTACGCTCGATCCCACAGCTGCTACTGGCAGTACTCCTTCTGATGCGCCCGTGGCAATCGTCTGCGTAGGTATGGCGGGCTCAGGCAAAACGACATTTATGCAACGCCTTGTCTCACACATCTACACCCACCCTGATCCTACTCAGCCCGAGCCTTCGGTATCCAAGACGTCTCCTACGCCGCCCTACATCCTCAATCTCGACCCTGCCGTGCACCATGTCCCTTTCACGGCCAACATCGACATCCGCGATTCAGTCAACTACAAAGAGGTCATGAAACAGTTTAATCTTGGCCCCAACGGCGGTATTCTCACTAGTCTGAACCTGTTCAGCACCAAGATCGATCAAGTTATCGCCTTGTTGGAGAAGCGAACCGCCCCACCTGCCCCTGCCGAGCCGCCCATTCAGACCACGGTCGAGTTCATGACCAATGCACCCAAGCCCAGCCCGGTCGTGCAGCCGCCGGTCAAGCACATCTTGGTAGACACGCCAGGTCAGATTGAAGTCTTCGTTTGGTCGGCGAGCGGTGAGATTTTGCTGAGCAGTCTGGCGAGCGCATTCCCAACCGTCATCGCCTACGTTATCGACACCCCACGCACGACGAGCACGTCAACATTCATGTCCAACATGCTCTATGCCTGTTCCATACTCTATAAGACGAAGCTCCCCATGATTCTTGTCTTCAACAAGACGGATGCGCAGGATGCCGACTTTGCAAAGGAATGGATGACTGATTTCGAAGCATTCCAGGACGCGCTGAGGAATGAAGAAGAGGGTGGGAGCTTTGGTGGCGAAGGGAGTGCCATCGGCGGAGGCAGTGGCTATATGGGCAGTTTGCTGAACAGCATGTCACTTGTGTTGGAAGAATTCTACAAGCACTTGAGCGTTGTTGGGGTGAGTGCGATGACTGGCGACGGCATGGATGAATTTTTCAAAGGTGTGCAGGAGAAGAAAGCCGAGTTCGAGCGTGACTACAAGCCCGAACTCGAGCGTCGAAGAGCTGAGCGTGAAAAGGAAAAGCTGGCTGCGCGACAGAAGGAGCTTGACAAGCTGATGCAAGACATGAACGTGGGGGATATGAGCAAGGCCAAGAAGGGGCCTCGTAAAGAGGACCCAGCGACCGTGAGCGATGTCGAAGACGAGGAAGACGACGACATGCAGGTAGACGACGACTCAGAAGGGGAGCAGGGCGCAGAGCAGGGGCTCAAAGATCGCTATCAGCAGGCCCTCAACGACAGCGCAGGCCCATCTTCGGACGACTTTAGCTTCGCGCGGTACCTGCACAAAGCTAATCTCGGCTGAGTGCGTACCTAGCATACGTTATTGTTGAGTAAAGCTTGAGGGCACTTGTAGACGGGACCCAGCGTCAACACGGCATCCCGCTGTACTTTGTTCCGACAGCTCACGAGGACCGTCTCGCATGCAAGCGGCAAGATGCGATAAGCATTCGGAGGACGTGCATCTGACCTCGAGAATACGCTTTTGAAAGCCGAGCCACGTCAAACAATGGATGGGTACTTTTAGCCGTGCAGATGTTTTTCTCGACGCAACGCAGGATGCGTTGGAGCCTTTTCAGGGTAGGCCCGAGATCACCGACAGGACTGCAAGATCAGGCAGCGTGAGCCCCTGAGGAGGCATCTGAGCCTGTGGGATGGATGTGTAATAAAGCGACGAGATAGATGCGAAGACCTGCTACCGTTTGAGCGTTCAAGAGTCCTCGTCTGGTCGAGTATGGATGTATAATGATCACTCTGCATTTGCACATGGCAGGCTCAAGTTGGGCGCCAGCGCGTGTTCCACCGGCTCCCGGTCCCACATCCGCTCCGTTGAGAGACTTGGTTCAATTAAAAGTGTATACCGACGCAGCATTTTACCTGTCATGTCTGCCCTTTCTCGCCCCTCTTATTTGTACCACACGTGCGTTCGCGAGCGGGTGCAGATGACAAAAACCAATCAATGACAGCCGTTGGAGTAACATGTGCCGCATACTCACATACATGCAGCCAACCCTCCCCCCCCTGCTCCCACCTAAGCAGCAGCCCGTACACACGCACACGCACACACACAGTGCCGGCTCGATTCGACACCAGCGCCTGGGGGGGCGTGCCGATCCCGCTGCAGGCCATCCTCGAGGCTTTGCCTCGGGCCCAGAACGCCACGATATGTCGCCAACTTCCTTCGGAGCCCCCTTTGCCAGTCGTCGTCGTCGACGCAGCGGTCACCCTGGCCGCTGGGGCGAAAGCTCTGACAGTTCCGCAAGTGTCAGATTGTGTGCGTCCTGGGGGCGGTGCGGGCACCCGAGACCGGGGGGAGGGGGGGAGGTTGGGGGGGGGTTTCCAGAGGGTTTTCGTGGGCTGTGCGTTTGTGTGCGTGTGTCAAACGAAACGGTGCGACGGGACACGGCGCACCCGCTTCTTTTAGTGTTCGCGAATACACATGGCCTTTGGGGGAGCGTGTGCTACATGCGAGATAAAAGGGTGGGAGGCGCGCTTGTGGAGGGTACCTGAGAGAGGTTGGGAAAGGGCTGTCAGGGGGGGAGGGAAGAGGGAAAGGGAAAAAGGAAAGGAAAAAGGTGGAAAGATTGGGTCACCATCTGCTTGGAGAGGGTCTGGAGTTTTCTGGAAGCAAAGTATCCACGGGAGAGTGCATAGTCAGGTCCACAGCCTGGACATGGATAAGAAATCGGAACGTGGGAAAAAAAAAATGAGGCTTTCCAGAGGCTTCCCCAACGCGCACTTGCGTCTAATTCTCATGCAAAGATTTCGAAATGGAATTGTCGGCCGCACGCATGTAAACAAACCTTAAGGGTGCTCGGGAAGGGAAGGACTGATGCCAGAATTCTCGAAGGCTGCAGTTCCTGAAACGTGGGTCCACGCTCTGCTGCTGCTGTCTTTGATATTTTGAGATGGACGAACAGATTGACGAACGTTGCACGGCAGGGCCAGGCTCCCCACTCGGCCAGTGGCTCAGACGGTGTCACGGTAGGGGAAGCGAGAGGACATTGGCCTAGCGGAGTGCGTGGGCGTTGGGGTTACGAGGGCACACAGGAGGGGTGGGACACGAAGGGAGCGTCTGGGTGTGGTGTGGCGTGGGGTTGTGCTTGTGCAGCGGTCACACGAAAGGTACATGCTCGCAAGGCGAGGCTGTCAGAAGCTGGCTCGAGATTAGCGAAGGCGGTAGGGGGCCCCCAACATCCGGGCTGGACGAGCCAGAGGCCCTTGACACTGACATGAACTGATGGTCGCAGAGAGGTGGAGCCACTGGCTGGGCTGGCTGGGCTGGCCAGGCGAGGGGCCGCCGTCGAGGGGAGAGCGCAGGCAGAGCGCCACCGACCGGACGCGGAGACAGGTCGCGTCGGAAGGTGGCCGACGGGCAAAGGCGTTCGAGTCCACAGCACGACGCTCTCGCAGCCGGAGCGCGCCAATCAGCCGCAACGGTGTGGATTCCTCCCGGGGCACAGGCCAGAACCATCGCCTGCAGATCGGCATCGGCTTGCAGCGACGACGCAGGGACCCACGGCGGCGTCCTCATTGGCGGGGGGAGGGAGCCCACGGATCCGCGACCGCGCAGACGTACCCAGGCCTTTGCGACGCGAGGTCCACGTACCTACACACGCCCGAGGCACCGTCGATGCCACGGTAACCGTAAGTAGCCGCAGGCCAGCGCCGCGGGCGACAACTGCGGCAGCTCGACGGCGGCGAACGAGGGAGGGGGGGAGGCAGCCAGAGCTGGCAGGGTGCAGGCCACGCCCGGCCGGACCCCGCTTTGCTGTCCCCTTGTCCGGAAGCCAGAGCCAAATCCCAATGGCAGACGCAGGACGCGAGACGCAGACGAGGAGAAGGCGCGGTAATCATGGCAAACTCTGTTTCGCGGAGAGACATGGGGGGGCAAACCGCTGGGTTGCCCATGGCCTTTCGCATACGGAAGCCGTGCAACGCGGAGACAAGACGAAGCAGAAAACGAAAAAGCCTCCCCCCCCCAGCCGTGGCCAATGCGGGGCGCCATGTAGCGTCACCCTAAACCATCTCTCGAGCGGCACGCTTCGGAAACGAGCCTCTTGGGCGCTGCCCGCGACGAACCGTGTGAAATTCCCTGTACGCCTGTAGGCTTTTGCATCCTGGTCAGCCGACTCTTTGATCGGTCGACGGTGGAAATTGTTGAGAGAAGCCATCCTGGGCTAGTCGAAGAGAAGGGGGGGTGGATCAATTGACTTCACAGTAATCATGTTGTAATAATCATGGATGTGTGGACTTGGTAGTGGTTCGAAATGGTATGAACTTTCCCCACTCGACGTCTACATAGTTTTGCGCCGACCGAGCGGTCGACTCGCCGCCATGCCCCCTCACTCCCCTCACTCCCCTCACTTCCCCCCTCACCAGACGTCTCCACCGCTCTCCCAACTCCCGTGCACTGTTGCTAAATAGAGAACCAGAAGAAAAAGCTACGCCCCTTCAACCAGGGCGGGGTATCCATGTTTGCCCTAAATCCTGACCTTTTGTGGCCTGACCATTACCCCTGATCACCGATGATGCCGCCCACATGATAGAAACAACCGGGAAAGGGAAATGGTACAGCTAAATAAGAACCCATCCTGTGTAAACCCGGCTCCGCTGGTAGGACAGAATACAATAGAGAGAAGAAGTAGTAGAAGTAGAAGTAGAAGTAGAAGTAGTAGCAGACGAAGAAGAAGTAGAGACCTGTTTATGCAGCTGCGCGGCAGCGTGAACCTCAGAACGCCTGGTGCAGAAGAAATTCGTAGCCAGTGACGGCTGATGCATCTCTTGCGTTCCCTAAACTCCCAACACAGGAAAAGGAAAATTTTTCGGTACTCGAACGTGGTAAAGTCGGGGCTTTGACCAAATCCAGAGTACGGCTTGGTAACCAGAAGCTTGCGAGCGGGCAAGATGAAGCAGAAAGAACATGCTAGCAGTCAAACTTGCGGTTCTCCCCACTTGCCGCGATTGCCAGTGCGTCCAACCCATAGTTTGAGTACTGGGACAGGCTGCGGCCCATGCCGAAGGTTGTGGGGTCGGGATAGGGAGATGGTTGGGCAAAGTCTGCGAAGGACTCGGTGGATTGAACGGTGGGGGCCATGTAGCTGGACGTGGGACTGACGGGCAGATTAGGGTCCATCAGAGACATAGAAGACACGGACGATTGCAGAGGTGCTGGTCGTGGTCGTTTCGCCTGCTGCTTGACCTTTTTCACGTTGGTATCGCCGCCTTTTGCGGCGTTGCGGCCTGTCTGGTGGGTTCGTCGGTGCTGCTCCATGTTGTCCTTGCGCGTAAAGGCCTTGTTGCACTCGGGGCAGAAGGCGTCCTTCTTACCCGTGTGCTTCTTCGCATGGCGCGCGGCATGGCCCGAGGTGGTGAAGTGGTCAGTGCAGTTGTACTGCTTGGCCACTGGGCATGGGTAGCTGTTCTTCTTGGACCGAGGGTTCGTGGAGGCGGTGGAACGCGTCTCGGCGGGTTGCTGGGAGCGGAAGTAGCCGGCCTGATGCGGTGTGGTAGCATGGTAAGGCAGAGGGCCGGTGGGCTGAGGAACTGGCGGGTAAGCCGATGACAGCTCCTTCTGGGACGGAAAGAAGCTGGACTGGTTGAAGATGGGTGATGGTAGGCTCTGCTGGGGCAGGCGATCAAAGGTGAACTCTGGAGTAATTGGCGACGGGGTTTGCATGGCCGTCGAGTCGGTCGAATCGCTGCGGACGAGCTGAGGCGTCGGAGGCGAGGCGACCGGGGAGGAGGCGTAGCTGGAGGTCCGAGAGCGCAGAGATGGGGTGATGGAGGGGAGGCGGACGTGATGGTGATGGTGCAGCAAGGGCTCTGGGTTGTCGTTCAACAGAGAGATTCGGCGGCCGGAACAGTTCTTGCCGTCCATGGTTTCCTAATGGCACCCCAAACACGCGTTGGCGGAAGGAATGCAACCAGATATCGGGGTGGAGAGACTCTGGCACGTGAAGGCGCGAGAGAGGCGGCGAGGCTGGGGGGGCGAGCAACGGGCAGGTATTTGTAGTGGGAACGTAGCACACGACGAGACGATTACGCCAGGTACAGAGGCTGGGTGGGTGGTGAGGGGAGTGAGACTGACGGCGCGCACCAGGAGCATGCAACGGGATCAGATGGAAGCTTTATGGCAGGGCGGAAAGGACTCGGGCGGGGTCTCCCTTGGAAGCAACGGCGCAGGGATAAAGTGGACTCAGAGCGCACGCCTGGAGATCCCGGCGGCATGGCAATTGTAACGCAGGCCTTGGGGCGCATCAGACATCAGGACATGGGCCCGACATGGCATTGTTGCATGGCACTTTGGGGAGCTAGCAGGGCCCGCGCTAGCCCGCCAGAGCTGCTGCAACCACGCCCTGGCGGCTTTCCAGCGGCGGGCCCACTCGACGTCAAGCCACGGCCCAGCGCGAGCGAGCATGGCTGCCCACATACAGCACAGCACAGGACATGCACTCAGCAGCAACACGCAACACGCAGCACCAGCAGCGGCATGCGGATGCGGCGCGGGAGGGAGGGGGACGCACCGTGTTCCCTTTCCTCCTGTCTCTCTCCCTCACTCTCGCTCGCGCTCTCCAACAGCTGGTCGCGCGTGCCCCAGCCAATGCCCAGCCAGGGATCGGCTCAGGAGCAAGCAGCCTACTGTGATCGATCGCGATCGCGGACGGGCGACTGAGCGACCGAGCAAGAAGGGTGCGTGAGCCAGCAGACGGAGGGCCTTGCCTTGTCCGGCGGCGGCGGTAGTAGTAGTGTCGTGGTGGTCGTGCTGCTGCTGCTGCTGCTGCTCCTCCCCCTGCCTGGTGCTGTTTTCCTGGTGGTCGTGCTGCTGCTGCTGTCTCGTTGTGCGCAGAGCTGAGTGCCTACGCCCGTGTGCCACACGGATACAATAGACCTGTAGAATATATACCGAAAAATTCCCTCTCTCTCACTCTCACGCTCATCCGCCCACCCGCACAGTCATGATAACTCTCCGCGCAGGGCGTGACACGGCGCCCGCGCTCGCACTCCCAGGGAAAGAAAGGCCCTACCTCCTTCCTCGCCCTGGACCCTGCGGCAGGCGCATCCACCCCCCGCTGCGCCTGCCCTCTGCTGTCGTCGGCGCCTACCCTCTAGCGCGTCTCGCCTACCCTCGCTTCCCCCCGCTAGTCTCCGTCTGGTCTAGCACATTGCGTAGCGCCATCGCCCGTTGGCAGTCCATCGGTCGTTCTGCGCTCACGTCGACGTCACTGGCCCCGCCACGCCCGCGCTCCAGCCACAGGCACAGTAAGCATCACAACGGATCGGCCTCCATCTGCGATCCCACCTCCAAATCTTCGATCCCCAAGCCCTAGCCGCGCTGCCTCAGTCCCTGCGATTCCTCGTCCTCCGTTCCAAGGCACACGCCAGCGCTGCAGGATTTTCGGCCTGCTGTTGCGCGGTTTTTCGCCATGCAGGGCCGCCGAATCGACCCTGAAATGCCATCCGTAACCTCCGCCTGACCTTTTTATGGAAAACACCTGTCCCTGTCTGACGTCAGTGGCTCTCCAAATCGTGATGCAGGGAAGCGGCTCCGCTCTGGTGGACCCCCAGCTTGCTCTAGGAAGTCCACGAGAGGTCTAGAATCCTCCCCCCGCGCTCTGCCTGCCAGCCTGTTGGCACACACGTGAGCTGCTCAGGGACCGCCCCCATCCCGACGAGTCACCAAATTGTGTTGCGCATCAAACATCTGCCATGGCCTGCTGATTTCCAGGGACACGCCAAGACGCTGAATCCCCGCCCTTGCCAACACCCTTCGACCGCTTGCCATGTGCCATCTCTGCGGAAAACTGGGTTGGACTCCCCGTTCCACTATTGCGCCGCGCCCCGTCTCCTCTCTCATCGTCTCACACTTCCGGGCTCCGTAGTGACGTCCCACTTACCGCCCACAGAAACCCAATTCCATACTGGTACCACCATCCAAACCGCATAGTTTGCACTCTAACTCTGCCTACAAACGCGTTACACGCCCATGTTTACTCGGCTTTCTATACCGTGCCGTTGTATCAGCTCCGGGAGTGCAATCCTAGCGCAGTCGTTGTCGAAACGGTCGCCTAATCGTTCTCCCAGCACCTCGACAAAGTGATCCTGTGTTTGGGCTCGAAAACAACGGCCCACGGGCTCCGGCACACCACAAGCTTCCAATACTTCATCCCACTACTGTCAGACTAAACTCCATCGCCAATTCTGCCCCACCGGCTGCTCGCCCATCGGCCTCAACTCCGCTAGCTCGGACCCATGGTCTACTCCTGGAACCACCTTCCCCGCCAATCAAGTCCACGTACGCGTCGGCTTCAGCTTTTGTCCTGGGCTCTGAACTCAATCATGGCCTGTAGTTAGATTTCGCCTTGTTCTTTGATCCCTACACATATCAATAGGGCACTCTTAACATGCTGACCTTACTGAGCCCTTCAGCGAGTGCTGCAGGAATCCACTGCTCAAGGTAGTGCGCCTCCACTTGGCTGACGACGGACCGGTGGCATGGCTTTTCCAGAAAGTCCATAGACCCTTTGTTACAATCCCATGCTGCTCGCTTGGCCCTAAAAGAGGGGGTTTTCAAGGTACGTTAGCGTGGGGTGCTGGTGGTGCCAGCGCGACCAGAGCTCCGCGGAGCAACCTACCGAATGCATCCGGAGAGCTTTCTTCTTTCTTCTGATTCATAAACGTCGGGTGTCGACGTTCGCTACGCACTTCTCAGATCAGTGGCGCCTTATTAGCTAACCTCTGGCGCATCCTGTAATCACTGGCATATTGTTCCCGCAACATGGCTATTGTTAACGGCGTTTGCTGCTTCCTCGGGGTATCTTAATACAGAGTTTATGTGGTCGGAATGCGAATGATGGATGTCCTGATGGCAAACGTCCAGTGCTTAGCTTTATCGGCCTAAAGGCCAACATCCAAAATTCTCTGTTGCGCGCGAAGGTTCCACGTGCCGCTGTATGGACATGGCCTTAGGCATGCAACGCTTATCTATTCCTCTTCCTCTTTCTCTCCCCGGTTACTCTGATAATGTCCATACTCGTTTGGACGTCGTAACGCTTCGGCGATATGCTCCTATCTTAGCAGATGTAGTGTAGTGCATCATTATTCAACTATTCTATTCACTCTTCGATCGCATTCGCGCGGAACATGCACCCGAAATGACGAACCTTGGCCATCTTACATTATCATTACATACTACCGCGGACATGGTTCAGCAGCCAGTTTACGGTAACGGTTTGACCGTTACAGATACGCTATCGCTATTATAGGTAAGCCCTTTTCGAGCCTTTGCTTTAGTACAGTTCCACTGCCACTGCCCTGTAAATCGTGGAGAGGAATTACCTAGTAAAGGCGTGCCCATGCCTATGGATTCTGTGAAGATCAATACTCCTTCCATCTCCAGTCCTGGCGGTTCATTCTGCTTACGCACGATAATGATGATACACAGCTCACGTACAAACGCACAGAATCCTGGCATAGTCTCGAACGTTACATACTACGGTACCAATCCAAAACTGAATTAGCACCTAAAAACCCCGACGCGCCTCTCTCCCGACTGCTGGGTACGAGAGCCGCGGAGCATTTCATTGGTCGGGGTAGATTGATGAAAGCCCCGCTTTTCTTCAGCTTCATGGTGTGAATCCATGATATTGTGGAGGCGAACACGAACCTCGGGGCTTAGTGCGAGGCGAGAACGACTCCGCATCTCGAGGAGAAAAGAACTGAGCCTCGGCAAGGCTCGCCCCTCGGAGGAGACGAGACTACGGTGGAATTTCCTTTTTTGATCCATCTTCCTCTGGCGGGCCTTGCTCAGTCGGCAGTGGGCACGAATCTTTAACCCTTTCCCCTTCTCTAATATTTCTAGTCTTGCAAGATACATGACCAAAGAAAACGAAAGGCGTTATATCTAGTTCACAGCCAGTCTAGGACCTTGTCAAAATATATGCAATCTACTATATTCCACATTAGAGCTTACAAAACTCGTTGAAATCCGAGGGTACTAGCATAGTTCTATACTGCACACCATTAAATTTAAGATACCCCACCTAACAGCAACAGCTCCATTACGTGCTTAAAGGGTCAACAATGCTTATGTGTGAACGTAGTCACTGGCTACCCCATAGTGAAACAGAATATATTTATTGTACACTTTTTACTTGATAATACCTGAATATCCCAGAGAAACATTCATACAAGCTAGGCGACTAGTAGTCCAAGATCACGTGGTTCTATTTATAGTATGGCCAAGGCTCCGTTCAAGATTATCGTCTCGTGGTTGCTAATCATCAGCTTGCGCTCTACCTTCAACCTCTCCATCATAATGTTTAATGGCAGGTCGCCTCTAGGTCTAATTCACCCAGTTCGTTTCGATGCGAAGATCCTTCGCGAATCTCAGATCGCGATGGCTCAATTCTCTGGTCTCTACGACCTATCGCAGGTCAAAGAGTCTGCTACTCAATCTTTGGATGGCCAGCATCGCCAGGAAGAAGAATCATCTGGAAAGCTTTTTTGCAAGAAACCATCCAGGTTTAGCTCAAAGACCGGGTTGCCCTCGAATGGCAACCTCTAGACATCCAACCACGCCTGATTTCTGTTATGACCGTCTCAATTGGGCAACCAACGAGATTCGGTTGATCAGAATATTGCCAGAGGACACCTCACGCCCTGAGGGCGATCCAGTCGCTTGCGAGATCATAAGCGTATCTCTGCACGACCAGCCAAAATATGTCGCACTCTCCTATGCATGGGGCGATACAGCGCTCGAGCGACCACTGATTTTAAACGGCAAAGCTTTCCGCGCTACAGCGAGCTTAGAGACAGCACTGCGGACTATAAGACAAAATCCCAAATTTTGCACCCAACTATTTTGGATTGATGCAATTTCCATTAACCAAGGGGATGAGATCGAGAAGAGCTGGCAGGTACAGCGCATGAACTCGATCTTTTTCGCAGCGCGATATGCGCTGGTATGGCTGGGGCCGCCATCCAAAGACAGTGATAAGGCCATGCAGGCACTTGAACATATAGGTTTGAAGATTGCTTCGGGGACCGATCCGTTGGACAACGCAACCTTGAGCACATTCTACCTACTGTCCCGAGTTTACAACGAATTTTCGCCCTCCGTCAGGGAGCTTTTGATGCGAGCGTGGTGGCGACGTATATGGGTTGTTCAGGAATTTGCATCTGCTCAAGATGTCGTGTTTCTTTGCGGGGATGTACAGATCTCGTGGCGTCCTTGCTTTGCTGCCCTGGAGGCGCTTGAGAAGTTTCAGAGAGCACTCGCTGAGAAAGGCTGGCGAGGAAGCATTGGTGGTCAAAAGTATTTGCAGCTAATGGAAGAAATTAACGGTATAAGTGGAATACTGAGGCTATTTCGCATACGACAAACCCTAAAGCAGCAAGAGAAACGCCTAACCCTATGGGAGTTACTGACGCTGAAGCGCTTTGGGATGCTGTCTACGGATAACAGAGACTTCATCTATGCATTGACTGGGATTTCTGAGGATGCAACTCAGAACCATCTGTATCCCGATTATACTAAGCATGTAGTAACGGTCTATACGGACGTTGCAAAATACTTCCTAGCGGCCGGCCGACTCCGCACCTTGTGGCTATGCTCGCACCCGCGTCGACTTCCTGGGCTACCCTCTTGGGTTCCAGACTGGTCTTCCATGTGGCAATCTGATCGACGCTACTTATCCAGGGACTCCGGCTACGGCTCAGGGGGTTGCCTCTGTATGTAATTTCATGTTCACACCGTCTGGTTCTATCTGACTGACTTGCATCCCACCAGTCTCCGCTTCAGGACACTCGACAGCCGATGTCAGCTTCAGCTCACATAACGGTCGCATGATTCTACATCTTGAAGGGTACTACTTCGATGTCGTCTGTGCTACCAAGCCTGCCTTCGACATGGAACAAGTCCTGCAGGAAGGCGGTTTCCTGCGCGCTCACCTCGCATTACAAGCGCGGTTCCGAGCATTCTGGGAGCTGCAGCGCGGCTGGGACAAGGTGTTCAGGACGTGCGTGACGGATATTGAGCCAGTTTGGGGTGCTGATCTACACTTTAATTACCGCCGTTCAACACGGAAGATGCGTCAGGAATTGTACGGCGCGCTGGTCAATTCCACCGACGAGTCTGGTGGTTTCGAGGCTTCGTGGAGGCTGCCTGCCTCAAGACTTGATATACTATATAGACACAATGGTAGGCGGCCTTTTCTTACGGCTAAAGGGCGTTTGGGTCTGGGACCTAAGGATATGAGAAACGGCGACATTGTGGCTGTAGTGTTTGGGGCTGAAGTCCCGCTGGTACTAAGGGAGGAAGCGGACGGTAGGTATTTGCTTGTTGGCGAAGCCTATGTGGATGGAATCATGGATGGGGAAGTCATGGAGATGGGACTGGAGAAGATGACGTTTGATATTGTGTAGCTAGCATATAACGAAACAAGTTCCCTCTCGTCATTTCAAATACAGACGAGTTTTATAATGAAGCTACTCTACCCCTGTACAATCTGGATGCTGACGAAAAATTTCGAAACGTATGGTGCTAACCTTTAATGGGAATTCGTAATTGGTAAAAGGACCATGGATACATACTTACCACGATAGACATTCATCGGGAGTATAAAGAAACAATGGAGCTTGTCGAACTTATCAGCGAAACACAACCTACGGTCTTTAATCGCAGTAGAGCATCGTCAATGTCATTAAGTTTCTATTCCACTCACTTTAGTCATACAATCTTTACTCTTCCCCCTACTCTTACACTCTTGTCATCGTAACTTGAGCAGCGAACATCCTCACAGCCATCAACTTGCCATCAACCACCTCCAAGTCGAACTGCGTCGTATTGTAAAACCCTACTTCCTCCCAGGAGATGCATCCATCATCAAACAGCCCCTTCCCTCCTTCCACATATGACCTCGGTGCCCCAGCCGCCAAAGAATACACAGCAGCGTACTGTTTGACAAGCGCACCGTTCGAGGCGGATGTATACTGGCCACCCGTGGGGTACAAGCGGTAGCTGAAGCGATCCGAAGGAGGCTGGAAGTTTCCGGTGATGTTACCCGACCAGTCCACGCCATCCACGAAGAGGGAAGCCAGGCCGAGCCCAGGCTTGTCCTGGTCGACCGTGAGCGTGAGGTTGGAGAGCTCGTTGTCCGGGTCCGCGAAGGTCCCCGCGTACTTCACACGCGCATTCTCGAAGGCGGCTGCTTCCGCGGCTGGGATGAAGGTCTCGCCAACAGCATCGCGAAGGAGGACCCGTGCGATCGTAGGCGCAGTCCCCACGCCTGCGATCAGAATGGAGTAGCCGATGCCGTGGTCCGGGGAGAGAGCAAATACCGTGGTGTAGCCTACCTGGCCCCCGAGCTTGGTGTACAAGTCCGACACCCTGGTACGGTTCGAGCCCGGCGAAACGGGAATCGACAGGCGATTGATCTCCCACGGTGCGCCGACGGACGTTGTCAAGCTGGAGGTGTGCGAAAGTGGCTTCATCCACTTCCGTGTGATGTCTTCGCTTAAAAGGCGGTTTTGTAGGATGGAGAGTCCTAAGAGACGGAGATCGTTCGCATTGGAGTAGACACCCCCAGAACTTCGATCGGGTTAGCATGTCGTTTACAGCCCGCAACAACGGAGAGAGCTTACGAGCTAGTGATGTGGTTGTCTTGGCCCCAGCTAGACACTGTAAAGTTTCCAGGGATGGCAAGGGCATTGAGGCCATCTGACGCAGGCTCCGTTGTTCCTGTGTAGTTCAAACCTAAGGGTTTGGCGAGATAGGTCTGGAGTGCGTCTTCGTATGTTTGGTTGGTGATCCTCTCTATAACACGGCCCAATACGCCAAATCCAGCATCTGAGTATAGTGCGTCATGGAAAACGGGAATCACAGATGCTTGTGCATCCCTCATCTTAGCGAGAAATGCTACCGAGATGTCAGATATGCTTATGCGGACGAACGACTGTGCATTTATGGGCCGACGTACCTTGAACATCACAATTCCCGTACTCGAGGCAAAGAGGAATATCGAGAGCTGAGGATCCTGTTAGCTTTTGGCTGGTTGGTAATAGCACTGGAGGCGTGGGAACTTACGAAAGCCGCCTGTTCCTCCCTGTTGAGAGGCGAGGGCCCCAACAGTAATCTCATCCCATTTGATTTTCCCAGGCTCAGTGTTTCCCTTCAGCTCTGGAAGATAGTCGGTGACATGATCTTGGAAGATATCAATCCCAGCGGCATTGAGAAGCGTGTATACTGTGAACAGCTTCGAAACACTCCCAATGCGCATTATCGTGCTATCATCGAGAAGACCGGCCGTCAGCGCTGGTTTCAGTAACTCTGCGGAATAAGCGTAGTTGTAGATGGACGCCTTGGTTTGGGTTGAAAAAACGTCGATGTAGAAGGCAGTCACATTGCTTAGAAGTTGACCAGACTCGAAGAGTTGTTCGACGATAGTAGGAAATTCATCAATGGCTTTTGCGGTAAAATTAGACTGTGAAATGTTGAAATCAGAAGCAAAATTGGGGCCTAAGATAGGACAATCGTCCGTTGGACGAGAGGTGGTCTGCGATGTCGACTGTGAAAATACGATGGCCGGGAGACCCAGAGTGATCCAAAGTAGTCTGCTTGACATGTTTAGAATTAGGACAAATGAAAAGCAGCACGAATCTTCTTGGGGCACTTGCGATGTGGTGCTGTGAAGGGACAACGAATTATTATATTTATAAGATTCTGCAATAACTACCTTCCCGCTGTCTTGCGTCATTAGAATCGAAAGTCGTGCTGTCGAAGGAGGCTATAAACCTGCTTGAAACTCACTGTTCGGATCCTACAACTCCAAAAATGCGAGTATTTTCCCTTTACAAAGTACTTCTCGCAGTGCCGCCTCACACAATGACGGGATTGGTGGGATTCGTATGCCAAGATCGGGGCGAAAACGAGACGAAATAGCGCAAAGCCATGGGGCTTTCCATGGAAAGAGGCGAAGATCCGAGCAACATGGTACTTGGCATTGGAACACAAGTGAGAACCAATTGCTTGGCTCCGACGACTCGTGGCGCTGACCGCCGCCGACGTCATTCCTTAAGTTCCTATGTAAACATCATTTGCACTATGTAATGCTTGATGAGCTATCATTATTGTAAACTATGTTAGTGCAATTCTACTACTGCGAATAGATGTTAAATCTAAATTAAGTTCACTATCCAGAAAGGGTTAGACTATATCTTATCAGCTGCCCCTGAACGTTGAATAGGACTTAGCCACGTTTTAGTATTGTGGTATCTTGCGTCAGCCACATCCTCATCCCTTCTACAATCTTCCTTACCTTCTCTTATAACACTACGCAATGCATCAACGCTAAAGATTTGCCTAGTATTGACAATGACATTCCCAGTATGGCGCAAGTTTCGCGAAAGGCACCCTGAGATTGGCGAGCGCCTGGATGGGTTAGCTGACATCGTAAAACCTTACGTTCCCCCTATTAACTTCATCACCGTACATTATGCGTACTTCATAGGGATTTCTATCTTGGGAACACTGATCTTTTGGGGCGCCTCTTCGCCGGCGAAGAGCATTGGATGGTGGGATAGTATGTTCATGGTTATGTCGGCACTTACCGCATCGGGTCTTAATACAGTAAATGTGAGCCAGCTCACGACGTTCCAGCAAGTTGAATTGGTCATCTTGATGATCATGGGTAGCCAAGTTCTGGTATCGTACTTTACTATTGCCTATCGAAAACATATTTTCGAAAAGCGTTTTGAGGACATCGTCAAAATGGAGAAAGAAAACAGAAAGGCGCAAAGGGGAAGAACTGGCGCCGCAATAGGTATGACAGGGGCTATGTTCGGACTTACGGTAATGTCGTCTTTCGGAAAAGGAAGGATTCGAAGGAGGTCGCAGCCTACAAAGCTGGAAACCAGTCCAGCTTCACCAACAGCTACAGACTTATCCAGAGGTGGTATATCAAACCAAGAAGCTCGAGAAGAAGCTGAGCTGTCACCGACGTCAAACTCAAAGAGGGAGGATCCACGTATTGGTTTCCTTGAACCTATTCGGGAGAATAGACCATTGCACCAAAGATCTCATTCGACAACCACTGGGCATTCGATTTATGCTACTCAAACTCACCAAAGCGAATCTACACGACGAAGGCCTCAGACAGGAGACTCAAAACTCGGAGACGGATTCAATGTGCAGACTTTTGTCAAGGAACAGAAGGTAGATTTATTTTGAATTCCATCTCGCTTCTCTAGGAACTAACCATGAAAAGCGCAGTATTGGTCGGAATGGCCAGTTCTTCAACTTATCCTCAGACCAACGAGAGTATCTTGGTGGTGTTGAATACCGAGCCCTCAAGTTTTTGTCCATTTTTGTTCTACTATACTTAGTACTCTGGCAACTTATTGGTGCCATAGCTCTTGGTGCCTGGATGTCGGTTTACGAAAAAGAGGCTTCGGCCGTTAACGCACAGAATCCATGGTGGGCCGGCATCTTCCTCGCTATTTCCGCATACAATAATGCTGGCTTTACCTTGCTGGATGCTGGATTCCTACCATTTCAATCCTCTTATTTCGTACTGATCGTTGTAACCATATTGTCTTTGGCTGGTCCGGCAGCCTTTCCTGTTTTTATGCGGTTCATCATCTGGACCATGTCAACCTTGCTGAATACATTTTCAAAGAACAAAGAGTATAGCGTATGGAAAGAAGGTTTCGACTTTATACTCAGATTTCCTCGACGTGTCTATACAAGCATGTTCCCTTCACGAGACACCTGGCTCTTCATTGCAACCTTTGGCGGGTTCGTTGCTGTGGACTGGATTCTGATCTTGGTGCTAGGTATTGGGAACCCAACCATGGAGGCCATCCCACTAGGTCGACGCATATTCATCTCGCTTTTCGAAGGATTTTGTAAGTCGGCTTCATCTGCTCTACTTTTGCCCGCTTTGGGAGGATTCAAAACTAACCGCCTATTCATTAGCCATTCCATCTGGAGGATATGCCATCGTAGCCCCTTCAGCCATGTATTTCGATGTGCAGGTTCTTTGGCTGGTCATATTTTACACAGCAGCATATCCCCATATCATTACAATGCGAAAAACGAATGTTTACGAAGAGCGATCCTTGGGGATATACGAAGGCGATGAAGCGGAGGTAGAACAGCTTCACTCCGCAAGTAGTAGCCTCTTTGATGTAGATGCTGGTACTTCCCCGCTTCCATCTAATATGGGGATGGCTTCGGAGAAGCAAAGCCCTTCGGCTGTTGGAAAGCTCAGCGTAATAGGGCGTCGAGGGACGGTCTTTGTGGGGCGCCAAATTCAGCGACGCATGACATCTTTCCAAGGCGTAGGCGTCGCCAATGGATTAGTAAAAGGGCCAGCAGTAATACCTGCCCCACTCCGCAGATCTGCGACCGTCGATTTCTCACGTGCGTCGATTCATTCTCTTCATGATCACCCTTCAACTAGGCCTCCAAGTCTTGTCTCGCAGCAAGTGCGTGGCCAACTCAGTCACGATGTGTGGTGGGTTGCTCTGGCACTGTTTCTCATCACGCTTATTGAAACGCATCACTCGAAAGAAGACCCGGTCACGTACAGTGTTTTCACGATCCTATTTGAGATCGTGTCTGGTTACACCAATATTGGCATTAGTATTGGTCTCCCCGACCAAGCCTATAGTTTCAGTGGAGGTATGTACACAGGAAGCAAGGTCATCATGATTTTAGTGATGCTTCGGGGTCGGCACAGGGGGCTGCCTGTTGCGCTGGACCGCGCTGTGCGGTTGCCAGGAAAAAAGCTTGCTGAATATGAAGAAGAAGATGCAGAAATTCGGAGCATGTTTTCTTGATCAAAGAGTTCAGGTACATAAGCGAGCAGTTGTTTTCATTATGTTACCCTTCTGTTCGTTTATCTGCTCCAAAATATGGGCGTATGATTGTTATAGAAGGAAGCAAGGCGCTGAATGTTACTCAGCGATGGGTTTTATAGGATAGAACTAGATTTATCTTTCAGTTTGGTGATATCAAATCCGAATGAAATGTGACTCACAACTCTTTTTAGAAATTATATCTTAATATACACTGTTCGATGTTATACTAGCTGCGCGTAGCTAGCCAAGTGCGGGAAGCGTAAATCAGTCCATGTTCACAATCTCAGATAGAGAACAATCCAGGAAGTTATTAAATATCTAACAGCTATTTTGATCATCGATAGTTCCCGTATAAAAAATGTTTCAGCCCCTTTAAGATCTTTCTTCCCCTTCGTACGGCCATTGAAATGACCATGTAGCAGGGGAACTACTATTATCTTCCAGGGTAGCTTTACTTCATATAACAAATAATGAATTTTCATTTTAGAATACCGGGAGGATATATCAAATAAGCTAAATATAGAGCAAGATTATCCTCTGGATGACAGTTGCTTAAGCATCCCAATAGCTCTTCTATTTCGGGTAAATAATAGTCCCTGCGTCAGTCGTACATTAATGGAATTCACGGCTGCATTACTTATAATTCCTATGACGTGGTGAAGCCACCTATATACCCTTAGTAATACAGGACTCCAGCTGAAGTTGTAATTGAATTACGTTAGGCTCCAGGAAAAAATAGATGAAGGGCATAGAACTGATAACCATTGATGCCAAGGATATAGTAGGAACGCTCGACACGTAATTCGCCCTGGAATGGCATAGGCTTTGAACGCTATCGCGGGAGGGCCTTGCGATGATCTTTATAGAAAATTAAATAATCTACTATCTCACTCAAGACATGGCTCTCCCGAACTGACGATGTCTTGTCCTGTGTCATGCAATTAAGTATCGATACAAGGCTGGGACAAAGAGTAAGCACGCCAAAGCCACGATGTAGATTTATTAAAATCCACAGTAAAAAACCGCCTCATAGTTTTGAAAAAGGCCTAACTTTTCGAAGCTCGCTCTGAAAGAACTCTCACACCCGTCTCAAATCCATAACCACTTCCGGCATTTAGGCTTCCCACAAAGACAGGGCACCGCATCTGGTCCAGGATCTTCAATCTCGTCGGCATCCTCTTTGTCGAGATAATCGAATGTCAGCTCTTCTCCTGCCGGAATATCCCTGCATGCAAAAAAGGCAATATCATACACGCGCATATCATGCTTGTTATATGACACAGTGTACTGTCGGCAATTTGGCTCGCAGCTGTGGTTCATGAATTTGGTCGGGCCTCCCTTAAATTCTCCGTCAACCACATATATGTCTTCTGGTCGAAGACCCTCAGCTTCGGCATGCTTGTCAAGACTGTACAAATATGAAGCTTTGGTCTTCGAAGTTGCGGCTTCCTCTCGCCGTGTAGCTTCGGCGTCAGTTATGACCTCCCCACGATACGTGTCGATAAATTGCCCTTCTGTTAAGGTCGTCTTGCAACGTAGACCCCAGCCGCGTTCACTTTTTGTTTTAAAGATCTCAAGCTCGACGGAGCGCCCAAATTGAACGTTTTTGTTACGGCAATGAGGCCCACATCGGCAGTTTTCGTTGCATTCGTATATTGGATGACGTGAATGCAAATAAAAGGGCACCAAGGTTCCGGCACGTTGTCTCTTGGTGCCTTCGCTGAAGTAGGGAAATTTCTTGGGAAACCCCATCATCGAGCTTCCGGTCGCTTGCGCGCGCCGATATGCAGCCATCATGCGCTCGTCCATACGGGACTCATCAACAGCAGCATACTCTAAGCAAGTACACTTTTTAGTGTATTCGCAGCCAATATCACGGCCCATGTGCGGGGAACACTCTTGGCACCCTTCCTGCGTAGCAGGATCAGCCTTGAAGACACCTTCGCATAACTCATACTCCGTGATATACTTGAATCGTAACGACGGTGTCGAAGCATCATAAATGTTTACAAGGTGGATCCGTTTTCCAGGAAGCATTCTGAGACGTTGATCATACTCTCTTCTGATGTGAATATTTGCGATGTCTACCCTGGCATGTTGGGCATCTAGCAGCATGTCCTGTGTCGGAACTTGTTGTATGTCGATGAAACGGATGCCGGGGCCAGATGCCTGTGATTCAGTTAGCCATCTAATATGAAGCTGGCTTCTCAACAGGTAATAGTAGGGGAGAAGACATACGCTGCGAAAAAACAAGTACCCGTATTCATCAGTGGCTAGCACGCCATTGTATACATCAATCAGCTCTAGTGTCGTGGATGATACCGAAGGAGACCGTGAGGCCGAGGGGGTCCTATCAATCGCACCAAGACCTCTGTCAAATGGTGACAGTCTTCTTGTAGGTATATCCGCATGTGGACTCTTCCTCTTCTTGGTTTCAGTATGTGAAGGCAGCTTTCCGAACGACCTAGTAGTGAATTAGTATCATCCTGAAAAGGTTGTTGGATCTTTTTACCCATCCCGAGCGTCAATGTACTCTTGAACATACTCTAAGCATCTCAAGAGCTCATCAATGTCGTGCCAACTTAACGGCGGATATTTCGTTGGCGAATCTGTGTTCCACCGCACAAGATATTGCTCTTTCTATGGAAAACGTTAGCTTACCTAATCCCAATCATGCAAGAAGCCGACGGAGAACTCACATTATCCTTGATCCTGTTTGATATAACAGAATGCACCTATTATAATAAAATGTATTAGTTTCTAGTATATAAGAATTGTTAGAGTGGCTACACACCTTGTCGACACGAACGCGCCGCGCGTTAGGGTTCCCATAAGTAGGGATAACAACCATTGGGGGCATTGACCCTATGCATCCCGTTAGTGGACATTTCCACAGAATTAGCCGGCTTTAATAGCTGTTTTTGGGTCTTCTACCCACCCTATAGACTCTAGAATTGTGTCTAAGAGGTCTACGCACCTTGCTGAAGCTCGGAAGTCGGATTTCTCGTAGATATCTATTATAATTAGTTTTATATTATTAAAAGAATTAGATAATTAATAACTTACAAAGACACGCGTGGTATAATTATTAGGACTACCTAGATAGAATTTTATATAAAGGAATGTAGTGAGTTGATGTTGTCGCCAAGCCAAACTATTAGCGCAACGCACGGACCAACAACACTCAAAATAATTACTTGATATTAATTTAAAAATTATATTCTAATTAATATAACAGTTTTTAAATAGTATATAGCCGGCAAATATATAGTATAATTACTTAATATATTTTATAATAAGTATATTTAAATAAGTTTTATAGTAAGTATATATTAGCCTCTCTACTCTAATATATGACTCTACATCTTTATTTGAGCATGAGCTGGTGTCTCATGCCGTTGATGCATTGTGCGGAACGCCGCAACTTTATGTGCTAGGACGTAAACAGCCTAGCGGTAAGCTTATCGATAACCTTAAATTTTTAGAAGACTGACGGGCGTCCCAGAAGATCGGATAACCCGCGAAGTCCTTGATGCACGCTCCGAATTTATATCCATAAAATCAGACAAACGATGGAGGGTGAAGTACAAAATAGCCCTTTCGTAAAACACCTTGCATCGAGTGGTATGGCACACCGAGTCCCTGTTGCGCCTCGAGAGGAAGTCCGAGCTGATGTGGAGTAGACAAGAAGACTCGCGACCAAGCGCTCGACTCACTGCGTGCCTTTCTGAGCAGTCGATCTGAAATATCAGATCTAGATCTGCTGAAGCTATGGAAAGGCTTATATTACTGTATGTTAACGGCCTGCCCTTCTCCAGCACACGCAGGCGGACTGACCCAGAGCTAGGCCTATGGATGCAAGACAAACCGGCGCTCCAACAACGTCTCGCACGGGACCTTGCTGCTCTTCCCTCGGCGCTCAAGCCGGACGTCGTCCTTCCCTTCTTTCGCGCCTTTTGGCTCACAATCGCCCGAGAGTGGTCGCAAATCGAGGCGCTACGACTAGATAAATATCTCTACCTCATTCGGCAATACGTCAACGCGTCGTTCAAATGGCTTTCTAAAAACGAGTGGAAAGACAAAAGCAAATTAGAGGAGTATATGGAAGTTCTAGAGGAGATACCATTGAATCCCGTCAATATGAAGATCCCCAATGGACTGAGGTTTCACGTATTGGATGTTTATGTGGATGAATTGGAGAAAGTAGATGATGTGTGGCAGACGGAGAAAAAATCGGACACCCTGGATATGCTGATACGGCCGGTGGAGAAGTTAACTAAGGATGGGAAATTGAAGGTAATTCGGAAGACGGCGAAAGAGTGTTTGGATGATGATAGGGTGAAGGCATGGAGAGGGGAAGTCACGAACGAGGATCAAGAGATGCATGATGGCGACAACGACGATGACGAAGAAGAAGAAGAAGAAGAATGGGGTGGAATAGTAGATTAGAGGTTAACGAATTCTCTTCGGATTTTCCATTTATGATGCTGCTTCGCACTGCTCCTTGAACGCTCACCTCTCTCCCGGCCACGGTGGATCCTCCACCCTCCTGAAAACTGCCACAAGCTTCTCTCCGTTATTTCTTTCCACCTTCTTCCCTTCTTCGGTCTCTGTACGCATGCTCTTTACACATTCGCCAATTTCACCTTCGCCCGTCAACTCTTCTTCTGCAACTCTCACGAAGCTTGCATGCCCCTCAAAGTGCCCCACCATCCACTCATGCAGATCCCGCACGTCGGTAATAGTGTACACACACCCTCCCGGTCTTAAAACATATGCATATTCGGAACACAGTGTCGATGATACAATACGAGCTTTGTGTTTGCGCTGCTTGAAATGGGGGTCTGGAAAACAAAGGAATATGCCCCGAAGCTGATGCTTGTTGAAGAAGTTGGGTAGAAACTTCATCGTGTTGGCACGCAAGCAAGCAATATTCTGGTAAGCTTGCGTAGCAGCATGTTGGTTCCGTAGAGCTCGGATCTTCTCTTGCACATATTCTGTGACGGAGATGCGGATCTCCATTCCTTTGCAGCACGGTTCTGGTTAGAGGGCGGCAACGGAAGACTATGCATGCAGGAGTAAAGATGTCATACCTAAGATCAACGTATCTGAAAATTTAGGCGCAAGTGCGAAGAGGAGACCCCCAAATCCACATCCGATGTCCGCTATTTCCACGTTCTTGATGATGGCTCTCGCGTTCCCTTGCTTTTCGTTCACGTTGGTCACCCCATCAACCTGCATATTCTGCTCGTTCTCATTCTTCTGTACAGCATATGCTGAGTAGAGACTCGCCCAGTCCATATCTGCTGGACTCGTAGGACTGCAGTTGCTTAGCATATACACTTCACTCATAATGCTGATCTGAGTTACTATGTCAAGGAATGATCCGAAAACGGATTGGCGTGGGCACGCTGTCGGTAGAATTTCTTCTTGGGCAGAGCTGCATCATCGGCCGCGAGTTGTTTCTTGTATTCCTCACGTTTTTGGCGTTTTGCTGGTTCACCAGGCATGATTGCTTGTGCGGCGAAGGAGGTCAGGGTAGGTAGCTATATGCGAAAGTTGCGTGGTTGGTTGGATTTAGTTGACGAAGCGAGGGCGGGTGTGGAGTCAAGCTTTTCCGGAAAAGCTAAGACCTAATCAGGTTCAGACGCACGATTCACATCAGTGGCTACGAGGACCGCCTGCTGGATCCCGAAGACATGATTCAGTCACTCAATGACGTAACAGGTCAGCGTTTATATTTTATCTGGAGGAGTATCAACCGCTGCAAGAATGAGTCCGCAGCCTTCATCGCGCACTGCTATGAAGGCAAACAGCAGATATGTCGCATGCGAGTAGGCAAACACATATGATGTCTACAAGAAAATGAGGCCTCAAGGTGTAAAAGAAAGCAAAAACAAACGCTCGCGTGCCCGCCCCAAATGCTATGTCCCGTTTGATCCTATTATATCGTATTTATGCACCGGTCCCTGTCGTTTAAAGTCATAATTATCGGAATTCAATTGCGCCTTGACACCCATAGTCGTGGATGTGTTCTAGCTGTAGCTTTTGAAATCTGCAAGGAGTCAGCGGTTGATGGCCTAAACCATGGTCGGACTCACTTTTCGCTCTTAGCGTGGAAGTAGATGCCCTCGATGCTGCCGGATACCTGGTTGAAACAAATGTAATAGAACCCCTCAAAACTCGCGCCATTGATCGTTTTCACACGATGGTCTGGCACGAGAAAGTACTCTTTCCAGCGCATGAATAGATGCTCCTTTTGCATCCAGTCCTTTGTTACCAGTTCCGGTCGTGAGGAATACTTGGAGAGTGGCTTGTACGCTGGGAATCTTCCCCAATGCTGTCGATCGACCTTTTCGTTAGAGCCCCATTCCGGGTGCTGTGTGATGAATGTGTACTTGCTGCCAATTATTTCGCCCTCGAAGTATGTCGTCAGGCTAGGGTGGTCTTCCGTTAGTCCTAGCCGGGGTCAGTCGTAGTCAGATTCTTGTAATCAGTGTGCGCGCACCTTTTATGCGCAAATATCCGCACAGGAACGACTCGCGCATATCTACATATTTCATCTCGACTTCAACCTCATATTTCTGACGGTCTGATGTCTGGTTTCCCCTGAAGCGGCTGCCAGGACGTAGGAGCGAGGACGACGTGTTGGGAAGAAACTGCAACAATATCATGAGCAATGGCCGACGTGCTTGCCTGAAGGCAATTTTTTAGATAGCACACACCCTATGGTTTGCATATGGAGAGACGAAGCGCTGCTGGTGAAGCCAGGGCACAAGGGCAGGGGCCGTGGCAGAGAGCGGTGACGCATGTAGATTTCGCGGCTCATCGGCGTGGTCATCGACGGCGCTCATGGGCGTGGGGATGTCGCGGATGGGGCCTTCGATGGGGGCACCCACGGGCTTCGGTTGAGATTCTGACGATACGTTTGAGCGTGCTGGCGACGTAGCGTCCTGGGGTGGCGGCGTGGGCTGTTGGGTCGGAACATGTAAAGGCGATTCGCCAGCATCGATGATGGCATTGTGAGAAGACGGTGGATGAATGCGTAGGTCCTCGGGAGGGCATGTGTAGCGGGTGGTCAGCGGGCTGCTGTGGACAAGGTCGTGCTCGTCGGCGGGCGGAGAGGGCATGGCCTGGAAGTCGTCGGCTGGCATGGTGCGCCGGCAAGGGAGGTAAGTACTACAGGCAAAGAAACTCGACAAACATGGGATGGATGGCAGATTCGCGACGGAAGCTAAGACAAGATCGACTTCAGGGCGAAAGGCGGTGGACTGTCATGTTTATGATAAGACTCGCACGGACTCGAGTGACGGGAGTCCTGCTGGGGCGTGTGCTCGCTGCAGGCTTACCCAGCGCGGGGAAGGCGCATGGGGTCAGGCTGCACTAGCCGACAAAGGGATTGTCGATTCGCCTGAGGCCTTGGGGGGCTTGGGATGGGGGAGCTGGCGGGGGTAGCGTGGACGTGGCCGACGCTCGGGGCCAGCCCAGCCCCGACGAGGGCGAGGACGAGGACGTCCTCAACCCATCTTCTGTGCCACTGTCGCACGCGGGCGGGCGCTTGCCCGGAGCCGCACCTGCGTCCAACACGGTCAGTCCCAGGGCACTATGACGACTTCACCATCGGACGGCGAGAGTCATTGCGGACCCAGCCGAGTGGCAAACACGCTTGGCGCTGTTCGTTGAACTGTGCATTCCCATCAGAATATCTGGACCGCCTAAGCCGCCGCCGACAGAAAACAACACTGGACAGACAGATGCCATCCGTCCTGCTCTCCCACGGGCACCCGATGCTTCTGGCCCTTCTTGGTGCTGTGACCCCCGCACGTGTGCCGCGAGCCACGCTGCTTGCACGTCCCGTTGCGCCCACAATTCGGCCCGCGCTGATTTGCCCGCCACCTGAGCCATTGCAGGTTCCGCCAGCCGGACTCGCAACAGACGGCCGTCGCTCAAATGGGTTTTATCTAGAGACCGAGTGTAAGTCCATGTGCCTTGCAGCCGTGGGGCGTCAGCCCGTACCTTGAAGTGCAGCGAAATGAGCGAAAACACCAGTGCTTTCAGGTCCTGCACGAGGTAGTAGAAGACGCGGAGGCCCTCTGGATCTGATGATTCCGACACATCGTTCAGAGATCCGATCTTGGCCGTCTGCACGTCTGTCAGCCATGTGCCCGCTGGTGAGCGAACCTCGCATGCTTTTTTACCTCAAAGGAAATGTGCTCGTTGCCCAACCTGATTTCCAGCTCCTGTCGGCCGTCCTTGTTCTTCTGGGGCCATTTGGTGTCGTCTTCTCTGCAAGCTTGTCAGAATGCACCGAGGCAATAGAACCAACCAGCCAGCACGCACTTCATAACCTCACTTTCCTTCACCATGCGCTTGATCTCGGCTACCAGGGCATGGCTCACGCACACTGCCTTGTCAGTGTGTCACATGACCACATGTAGACATCAATACATACTCTCTTTTCGGATGAGCGAGTCATTACGGTAGTTGGAGTTGTTCGCGTACCGGGCAGACGCGCTGCGCCCGTCGCCTAGCACACGAAAGTCAAATTCTATCTGTAGTCAGTAGAAAAATCCAAAGCAGGTCCATGTCAAAGTACCTAGAAACTCGTGGCCGAATCGTCCTTGGTGGCCAGAGCTGCAGACAGTTAGTCTCGAAATGTGTACTATGGGCAGGGCAGGCATACTAGTAGCGCAAGTAGAACGGCTCGCTCAAGTTTGTACTCATGGCCGCAGTGGAAGCTAGTTTCGTAACTAGTAAGCAAGCTGCGAAAGGTTGAGTGCAGTCGATACGGTGATGTCTGTGGCCCGAAGTTTACAGCTACACTTCACCATAGGCAGACCCTGGTCGGCTTAGCGAGCTTGGCGCTCTCTTGGACCACTTTCTCAAGCAGACACCTGGACAGAGACCGCGATCATCTACACGAAGACGGCGCGCGCCCGACTCGACAAATCTGCAAATTGGCACCCGGGCTACTCTTTGCACCTCCTTCCCATCTCCTCTGAATCCACCCGTGCTTACTCGCACTCCGATTTTCACCGTCGCGGCTGCCCTTTCCTTCCACGTAGCAGTCCGCCTCGACCATCCAGGCATTGACGGCTGACAGCCTCGCTCCGAAACCTAGAGAACTAGAAGCGGGGTAGCTTCAGCTTGGGCAGACATAGCATCGTGGAGGTTGCTAGCCAATATGGCAACGTTCCTTGAGAATGCATATAGCTTGGTATGGTCCATCTGCGCTGGCTGGAGCTCTGCGCTGACGAGCTGTCACTAGGTCCACCAGGACAATGCAGCAGACATTCCTTCGCAGAATGACCTAAAGAACTCTCTGGAGAAGGGGTCTGACGAACAGAAGATCGAGACCATGGTTCGTTTGCCCACACGCCCTGTACTGCCCCGCGATGCCCCTGTACGGCTGCTGACAGTCGCATAGAAGAAGATCCTTTCGATAATGCTTAACGGCGATCCACAAGCCGGCCTGCTCATGCATATAATACGATTTGTTATGCCTTCCAAATCGAAGCCCTTGAAGAAGTTGATGTACCTCTTCCTCGAAGTGTGCCCGAAGTACGATGCTCAGGGAAAGTTGCGCCAGGAGTGGATATTGGTGTGGTATGTGAATTACGGAGTGCTTTGGTATACTTTAGCTAATCGGAGCCAGCAATGCCATTCGCTTCGATTTGCAAGCACCTAACGAATATGTACGGGGGAACACGTTACGCTTTGTGTAAGCCAGCATGCCTGCGTTCTTGGATATCGCTGACCTTATTTAGTACAAAACTCCGAGATGCTGAACTTGTGGAACCATTACTCCGTAAGAATCCTTATGAGAAACAACCGTGCCAGATCTAACCCCTTTTATAGAACCTGTTCGACAATGCTTAACGCACCGGCATGCCTATGTACGGAAGAATGCCACGTTCGCCATTGCCTCGATCTTCACTCATCTGCCCGAACTGCTTCCAGACGCCCCTGATCTGCTGGTAACCTTCCTAGATGACGAAAACGATGCAACCTGCAAACGCAATGCTTTTGCCGCCCTCGTTTCGATCAGCCATGATAAGGCCTTAGAGTATCTAAGCACAGTATTTGACTCAATCCCGAATCATGATGAGTTAGTTCTTCTGGCTGAGCTTGAATTCATTCGAAAAGATGCCGTCAGCAACCCACAGAATAAGGCCCGATATCTACGGCTGATTTTTGACCTACTGGAGTCGAGCGTATCCACTGTCATCTATGAGGCCGCTCATGCGCTAACAACTTTGACCGCTAATCCAGTAGCCGTCAAGGCCGCTGCCGGAAAATTTGTTGAATTAGCCATCAAGGAACCAGATAATAACGTGAAGCTCATTGTTCTGGAGCGGGTGGATCAACTAAGGGAGAAGAACGAAGGTGTTCTAGATGACCTTACTATGGAGGTCCTTCGTGTCTTATCCAGTCCGGATCTCGATGTGCGGAAGAAGGCTCTCAACATCGCCCTAGAAATGGTTACGAGCAGAAATGTTGAAGAGGTTGTGCTTTTACTTAAAAAGGAGTTGATGAAGACTGTCGATGAACAGTACGAGAAGAACTCCGAGTATCGCTCTCTCCTGATTTCCGCCATTCACCAATCTGCGATCAAGTTCCCAGAAGTCGCTGCAAGCGTGGTCGGCTCTCTCATGGACTTCATTTCCGATGTCAGCAGCAATGCATCAGCCGTGGACGTTATCTCATTCGTCAAAGAAGTCGTCGAGCGGTTCCCCGATTTAAGACCCTCTATCGTCGAACGTCTCGTCACAACCTTGGCCGAAGTTCGGGCTGGAAAAGTGTATCGAGGCGTCCTGTGGATTATTGGGGAATTCTCTCTGGAAGCAAAGGACATTCGCGACGCGTGGAAAGGAATCCGCTCGTCACTTGGCGAAATTCCTATTCTTGCTTCGGAGCAAAGACTTTTAGACGAGGCATCTGAAGGAAAAGAACCTGCCGACCAAGTTAACGGCCATGCAAAGCCTGCTGCCCCTTCTGGTTCCCGCAAAGTGCTTGCCGATGGCACGTACGCAACAGAAAGTGCACTCACATCTTCCGCTGCTGCTAAGGCAAAACTCGAAGCAGTCAAGAATTCTCAGAAGCCCCCGCTCCGCCAGCTTATTCTCGATGGTGACTACTATCTCGCAACGGTCTTATCTAGCACCCTGACAAAGCTCGTTATGCGACATTCGGATATTTCAAAGGACACAGCGCGGACGAACGCTCTACGGGCAGAGGCGATGCTCATCATGATATCTATTATCCGTGTTGGGCAATCACAATTCGTCAAAACCTTTATAGATGAGGATTCTGTGGACCGCATCATGTCTTGTGTACGGTCGCTCTCTGAATTCTCTCAGCAGAAAGAACTTGAGACCGTATTCTTAGAGGACACCCGAAAATCATTTAGGACAATGGTGCAAGCAGAAGAGAAGAAGCGAGCGGCGAAGGAAGCATCCGAGAGGGCCAAATCTGCCATCAACGTGGATGATTCTTTCTCAATACGGCAACTCAAGAAGAAAGATGCTGATGGAACAGACGAGGTTGAGCAGGATCTCGAAAGGGCAACCGGCGGCGACACAGCGACAGAAGATATTACATCGAAACTCAGTCGTGTGGTACAACTTACAGGATTTTCCGATCCCGTTTACGCCGAAGCATATGTTAAGGTGCACCAATTCGACATTGTCTTGGATGTGTTACTTGTCAACCAGACTACCGAAACCCTTCAGAATCTCACTGTCGAGTTCGCTACCTTGGGCGATCTCAAAGTCGTAGAAAGGCCGCCGACGCAAAACGTTGGCCCCCATGACTTCATCAACCTTCAAGCCACCGTAAAAGGTAGTGAACAATCTATGCTGCTTAACTCCCAGCTAACGACTTCAGTTTCTTCTACTGACACTGGTGTCATTTTTGGTAATATAATATATGAAGGGTATGCTGCTTGGAAATCCTAACAACTTTAGCTTGCTAATTATTTGATAGGGAGAAGGGTGTTGACTCAAATGTCGTTATTCTAAACGACGTTCACGTTGACATTATGGACTATATCAAGCCCGCATACTGCACCGAGACGCAGTTCCGGACGATGTGGACGGAATTCGAGTGGGAGAACAAGGTGAACATAAACTCCAAGACTCAGTCACTGCGTGAATTCCTAAAGCAGCTCATGGCCTGTACAAACATGAGTTGTCTCACACCCGAGACCTCAATGAAGGGTGACTGCCAGTTTTTGTCGGCGAACCTATATGCCAGGAGCGTATTCGGTAAGTGTCGAGTCTGTCACCAGAAGCCCGCCTTAGTATATCAACTAACACCATCTAGGGGAAGATGCGCTGGCCAACTTGAGCATAGAGAAAGAAGGTGACAGTGGTCCAATCACAGGCTTCGTTAGGATCCGAAGTCGATCACAAGGTCTGGCGTTGAGCCTGGGTTCGCTAAAGGGGCTGAATAAAGTTGGCGTAGCTTGAACTCCAACGGTTGAAGTGATGGATAACAAGATATTCATGACGAACAGTGGATGAGGCTTGTTGAAAAATAGGATTCCCAAGGCTTTTCGCTCGAACGCTCTGTTCAAAGGATCGTGATCGGTGTGCCGGCGGCTACGCAGTAGGAAAAGTCGTGAGCGCCGTACAAGTCTAGTTGCGTTGCATTGCAATATATTCTGCAAGAAGACATAAAGTGTTGACGCATCATCCAGACTATGATGCAGGCTTTTTGCATGATACGTAAAATTTGAACAAAAAATTACCTCGAGTACAACCTGAGAAAAGCATTGAGATTCACTGCTGGGCTAATTCAGGTCTGCTTTACCTGACCGACTTCTCTTAAGAAACATAGCCGCACTTTGGCAGCGACAAATCCAGGCCATAATCAGAGCAGTACGCAAGCACTGGGACTTAGAAGGTGACAAGCAGCAACGAGGGAGAAGGAGAACCTTTCACAACCATAGCCAATATGGTCCCGGGGCGATGAATGCTCATGCTATCATCGTCCTGTTCCAGAAAAGTGATTTTGCTTACATGTCGCAGGCACGTGGCAGTTTTTTGGTATTAGGTGAGATGGCACTGACGTGTAGTCCGAAACAGTCAGCGAAGGAGGCAGCGTTAGTGGGCTTTCAACAGAAGCAAGTGCAGGCATTGGTGTCACTGTTGGAGTTGTCGCGCTTGTGGGCATAATTGCTAGCGTATGGTTCCTTCTATGGAGGCGGAAAATGCAGCAGCTTTATAAGAACGAGGCGCCGCCCCAATATGGTAGCCACAAAGTGGCATATGCGTATGAGGCGGATGGCGAAGAGAGACCACAAGAGTTAGGCACTGCAGAGTTGGTGGCGCCAGGCAGCGTGCAGAGGCGATGAGAGCTCGAAGCGCGTTGACCTCGTATGTTGATGAGTTCCTTGGATTAGTATAGATTGTCGAAGATATCCCTGAGTCAATTGCTACCTAGCATCCAGCGATCCGAAGTTGGCTGCAAGCTCAAGCTCTGTGGAAAGGTATCACGTGTTTGGCGCAGGCACAAACATGATGCGACCCCAGACCCACATGCCGGCGCGTCCGCTCAACGCTCTGCCGCGGTCCCTGCGCCCGCTGCTGTCATGTTGTCTTACAGCCCAAGCACCATGTTGACAGTATACATGACCGCCCTCTATTCTTCGTCATGACAATGGCTTCCACAGGGGATGAGAACCCTTTCCGAGATCCTACTCATGCGAGCAGTACCACGGAACTGACCAACGAGGTTCCTGTCACGCTTGCTGTCGGCAGGAATGCCTCTCTGACATTGGCGACGGACTCGCTCGTTGTTCTAGGTAGGTTTGCTCTTCCTAAGGCATCAATAGAAATTTCAGTATGTACTAACCAGGTGTAGACGAAGCCCTTCGCGATACCAATAGTCGTGGTTGCTGCGGCCTCCTGGGGCTCTCAGGCAGTAAAAGCACCCGTTCCATCCCCTTTTTCAACATTCTATGGGCCGAAGCCTCCGCTGATGGCGAGATTGTCATTCACTATGCCCATATTGTCTCCAAGAATGTTGTTCATCCACAGCTCATCAGCTACACGCTGGATAAGCCCGATGGCCCACTCGCTGTCGCCTGGGTACAGCATCTGCTACAGCGCGCCTACGGTGCAGCCCAGCGCCAGAAGCGCATCAAGGTGCTCGTCAACCCGTTCGGTGGTCGTGGGAACGGCCAGAAGATGTACCACAAGCACATTGCGCCCATATTCGCTGCCGCCCGCTGCGAATTAGATGTGCAAGTTACACAGCACAACGGCCATGGCGTCGAGATCGCGAAGGAGTTAGACATTGAAAAGTACGATGCGGTAGCATGCTGCTCTGGCGATGGCATCCCCCACGAGGTTTGGAATGGACTGAGTCAGAGGGAGGACGCTGCCCGCGCTCTGGTCAAGATCGCCGTCGCCCAGCTTCCTTGCGGCTCTGGTAATGCGCTGAGTTTGAACTGCAACGGCACCATTAGCCCTAGTCTTGCTGCTGTGGCTGTAGTCAAGGGACTTCGGACACCTTTGGATCTCGTGTCCATGACACAAGGTGACTGCCGCATAGTCTCGTTTCTGTCACAGGCGGTAGGCATTGTAGCAGAATTGGACCTGGGGACCGAGAACCTTCGCTGGATGGGCAGCGCACGCTTCACATACGGCTACCTTGTCCGTCTAATCAGCCAGACCGTGTATCCTGCCGATATCGCTGTCAAGGTAGAACATGGCACCAAGGCTGCCGTACGGGAAGCCTATCGTGCCGAGGCTTCTAAACCGCCCCGCATTCAAGATGATCGTGAGCTGCCCGCTGCAGATGCTGGCCTGCCACCGCTCAAGTATGGTACTATCAACGATCCTTTGCCAGATTCGTGGGAGCTTGTACCTCACGACAAGCTCGGCAACTTCTACGCCGGCAACCTCGCCTACATGTCGCCCGACACCAACTTTTTCCCTGCATCCCTTCCATCGGATGGCTGCATCGATCTCGTGCGCGTCCAGGGTGATATCAAGCGGACCACGGCTGTGTCCACTATGCTAGCTGTTGAAAATCACACTTTCTTTGATCTTCCCCACGTGGACTATCAGAAAATTAGCGCTTATCGAATTATTCCCAAAAACCAGAAAGATGGTTACATCAGCATTGATGGGGAGAAGGTGCCGTTTAAGCCCTTCCAAGTTGAAGTACATAGAGGCCTGGGGACCGTGTTGAGTAAGAGCGGCCATTTGTACGAGGCCAAGGGAGTGTGAGGATTCCTGATGATTAGCTTTTCGATTATTATCGGACAAGACGAGTCGTCAGTGTTCATTAGACCGGACAGTACTGTTCACGCGGTAGACGTTCCCTTCGAATTAGTCCTCTCATACGTCAGAGAGGAAGAGTTGAGAGCGCAGGGTGCATAACATGCATTTTCTTTCAAGTCGTATACCATTTTCTCTAATTAAGACTCTCTTCCAACTGCTATTTACTTTTGCTGTTTGTTGATTTGCTGCCCAGCTCCTGTCTCCATGTGCTCAGGTTATTGGGGTGACACAAGTTCTATGAGTCATTTCACAAAAATTTCTTTCCTTAGTATTGTTCGCTACGTTGACCCTACCGCACCCTTTCAAGAGTGGAGATGTTCAAAGCATAAAAACCGCTGCATGTAATGCAGTAATGATATTTTATTGGCATTTTTTATTCATCGAACAACGAGATCAATTCGTAAGCTGATTGGCGCAGTGGAAGCGCGCCGGGCTCATAACCCGGAGGACTAAGGATCGAAACCTTAATCAGCTAAAGTTGACCTTCTTTTTTGCCCTCCACAGGAACGAGATGGAAGACCTTTGGATTGATTTTTTATCCACCAACGGCTGCAGTACTACGGCGCTCGACCTGCAGGCGGCAGCCTTCGGGGCGCATGTAAGCCGCATGGCGGATACGGCACAGACGTCACCCTACGACCAATTGCGCATCGTCAAATTGTATTCAGCCTGTGTTTTAACAAGAGCATGGTGCAGCCGATGGTCATATCTGGACCGGTACTCCTCCTCCGTAAACCCCGACCTGCATAACGCGACTGCACACGAGTTATTAGGGCTTGCAGATACGGACTGCCGTACCACACAAAAAAGTAATGGACATGTGTTGTGACGTCGATTGTTACCCTTTTAAGCCCCATGCAAAACCCGTTCCTGGATTAAAAGGTAAGAACTTATCCGCAAACAGTCGCTCTCACCCTGGCGCCAGTGTCTCCTGATGGTGCGGAGACCGCGAAGCCTGCGAGAACAGCGTCTCGGCGGCCTCCTTGGCTATGCAGCAAGTGCCGTATTTTCAATCCACGAGGTGTACAGTGGCATCGAGACGATACGTCACTAGCGTTGACACAATACTGCAGTAGCTCCGGCTTCAAGTATTTGAAAAGCTGGCTTCCCGACAACATATGGAAGGTTTCTGTACGGCCCAAGATCAGCGAACTGATCCTTCCAGCCCAGACCCTTCTCGAGTGTTCTCCCTTGCATGCTGTGCAACATGTTATCCCTAGTCCTCTTCGTTTCCGTCCTCCTAGTGAGCTTTGCTCTTGCAGATACCTGCTCTGAAGTCGAGGCTCTCCAGTACATCGAAGTCAAGCGTCAGCTTGACTTGTCGTACATTGACGAGCAGACAAAGTACTGGTCGTCGACTTGCTCAGCACTCCAACCCTCGTGCATCATCTTTCCCACGTCTGCCGAACAAGTCTCCACCGTTGTTAAGATTCTCGCCAAGACCAACGAGAAATGGGCGGTGAAATCGGGGGGGCATAATCCGAACAATGGGTTCTCGAGTGTCGCTGGAGGCCCGCTTATTTCAACTCAGAAGATGGCTCAGGCGGATTTGGACCAGGCTACCGGGATTATCGACGTAGGGCCAGGAAACCGCCTGGACAGCATTTCAGCAAAACTGCAGGGTAGCGGATGGACCTTCGTAGGAGGACGTATTGGGAACACCGGAGTGGGCGGTCTGGTGCTTGGGGGTGGCCTGTCATACATGTCGGCACAGTATGGGTGGGCAGCCAGCATGGTGCTGGAATACGAGATTGTGTTTGCGAATGGGACGATCGGACACGTGAACAAGGATAACTATCCAGACATCTTCAAGGCCTTGAAAGGCGGTGGAAACAATTTCGGCATTATCACAAACTATAGGTAAGTCTTGCTAATCTGCCTCTTGTGGGAACGAGGGAGCTGGATACACCAGCGTCTTTGAGGACCCTTGCAAGGGGTATTGAAAGAAAATAAGAGCGACAGGGGTCTTGTAAAGGTGGTCTTGTTTCTGGCTTCTTGGTTTTCCCTGAGAGTATGTATAATAGAACACTGCTAACGATACAGCCAGGCTCCAAGGACAGCGGCAGGGAGACATATGGGGCGGTAATCTAGTGTTCTTACGTACGCCACAGAAAGATGCGAAGCTCTTAAGAGCAGTCCGTGATTTTACGGAGTACAACACGGACCCTAAAGCCGCAGTCATTGTTACTGCTGAGCGTACAAACGTTGATGTTGTCGACTCCTGGATCATCTTCCTCTTCTACGATGGACCTACGCCACCTGCGGGCATGTTTGACAATTTCACCGATGTGAATCCCTTGCTCGATACCACTCGCACACGCACATATGCCGATCTCATGGCATACAGCAACTGGGTAGTCTTGAAGGGCTTTGTCGTCGATATTGCAACTGAGACAGTTCCGATCCCAAAAGCGGCGGACGTTGAGGAAGTTTTTGGGGGCTTACACAATCACTGGCGCAATGTCACCGACACAACGCTTCTTGAGCCTGGCATCGTAGCATCCGTTGCCTGGCAGCCATTCCCGAAGGCCATCGCGCGTGAAGCCCGCAAGCGAAGCCCCGACCTCATCGATGCGGATGATGATCACGACAAACTCATCATTGAGATGAACTACGCGTTTTCCCTGCAATCGAGTTACGGACGCATGGCCGATACTATGGAGGCCACTTATGGCGGCGTCAGGGAGCGTGTTTTGGCTTGGCAGCAAGATGGCACGCTACCGCAAACATATTTGCCTGTGTTCATGAACTATGGGTTTTACAGACAGGATTATTGGGGCCGTTTGAAGCCTGAGAACAGAGCATTAGCGAAGAGGGTGCAGGAGGAAGTCGATCCCAATGGTTTGTTTCGTACGAGGACTGGTGGCTGGAGGCCGTGAGTGGCTTGAAGGATAAATGAACCGTAGTGGTTATGGCTCCGACTAATTAACATATATCCAGCTCTATAACGAGCCTTTAACTGTGTTTCCTATTTTAGCTTGTATACAGGAAGATGTGATGCCAGTGGGAAGGCTTGAATTACTTTTATGACAGCCGACTACAGGCTTATTTATGCTGGCGTAGACTGCAGCGGCCTTCGATCCTTCGGAATCTGGAATGACCAACTATCTAAAATACGAGTTTTCTAACATTTTGTGATCCTTCCATTCATTAATTTTCTTCCCAGCAGTATTCCTGCTATGGTTTCCTTGATATGTAGAATAACCTCAACAAACCGGAGGAAGTATTCAATGGAAACGCCAACCCTAATTTTATAGGTAGATTTTGTAGTAACAAAGCCTGGAGACAAGAATATTACTTTTAGTCTCACTACGCAATCAAGGGTACTACTTGTTTAACCCATTATAAAGTTTCTTGATGGAAATGTGCCTGGATGAAAACTTACCTTCACTGACCCATATGCTCTTTGCTATGCTTTTCCAAAAGGCGACTACGGTTTCATAAGTTCCTCTTGCATGCATGTCTGACAGGTGTCGCGAGCATGGCCATGTTTACTTGAGCTCCTGGGCCTTGGACCCAAAAAGTCAGCCAATTTTTAAGGAACCGGCCTCGGCCTCAGCCGACGAGATATCGGAATATGTACGCAGAAATTGACCGATAGCACAGTTTTGAATAAACAATTGGCAGTTGAACGCCTAGACCCATAGAATTCTAACCTTGACATGACTATAACTCAGATGTAAACTTTGATAGTTTTAGGACTGAAGATTCATGCGATAAGGAGGCTTTTCATCGTAGTATGAGTTCAAAGTTAAGCCTTTATTATACTGTTCATTTCTGTTGCTACTGTGCGTTAGAATACGTGTAGTTAAATGCCCGGACAACATCTTCTGCTTATTGACCTGCTACGAACAACCTACTTATCAATACACGATTACTGGGAACCCGCGCAATACCTTAGATGATGTCGAAATGTAATTCCACATGTTTCTCGTTCGCCATGTATGAAGCGTTGAGGAGAAATGGAACTATGTAAGGTTTAATGATGCAGCTATGTTCTTAAACGTCAAGCACAGAAATTACGTCTAACATTCACGATAGGTTAAACACTATGTAGGTTCTCTTGGTTTATCATATTACAATTTAAGCCTCTCCAAATATACAACCGCCTATGCTCTACATCTTACGAGATCTATCAACCAGGATATTTTCTCAGCGACAATTTATTCCTATATAATGAAAGTAGAATACGGATAGAAAATGATGTCCAGTCTTTCGCAGCTGATGTTGGGGGGTATATCCTATCCATGCTCATATATCGCTAACGACAGCAAAGAAACGCATACACGACGAAGCCAAGAATTAGTACTTTCGAGTAGAATAAACGAGTGGCATAGTTATAGTTCAAGCCGACTCAAGCAAAAGACAATGTACAAGAAAACGACAGGACGTCCGCCACGTCGCGGACATAGAGATCAAAGGAAATGTGTACATAGGAAAACTATTTTGGTAGGGTTGATATAATTTTTCCGGAAAACTCACCGGCCGAGCTCTTGTCCAAAGTGCAGGCCTATAGGTGTCATGTCTCCATCAACGGTGCTCTCATCGTCGTAGAAGCCGCTCTCACTGAAATGCTCAACCTCTGCGTCTTGATCGTACGATGCTTTGCGAAGTAGGGGAGGAGTGCTGGGAACAGGTTGCTTGCCCAAGCTAGGGAATCCAGCGGCCGAACCACGCGAACTGATTGAGCTTGTCCGTGGTGGTCCTTGCGGACGGGAGCTAGAGGAAGTGAGTTCAGGGGTGCGTCGCAGGTTCGAGGTAGGAGGTGTCATCAAGCCTGACAGAAAAGACTGGGCGGAAGCTGGGGCGACACGAGAAGGTGTTTGGTTGCGTGAGGCATTGCTGCTTGAATTGCCCGCTAGGCTCGAGGCAGCATTTTCTCGGCCTTTGCGCCAATTGCCAAAAGCGGCAGCAAGTTGTACAGCCTTGGGGGATGCAAAATTCGAGAGCGTGGAAAGCGTAGGGAAAGATTGTTGACCGCCCGTGATAAGACGCTCCTTTTCTTGTTGCTCCATCTGGAGGTTAGTCCGGATGCGAATGGCGGCATCACGAACATCTTCTCGGTCAAATGCTGGCTGAGCAAGAGCGTTAATGAGATCGTTCAAGTCATCGATGCGAACACCGAGAAGCTCACGAAGCCACCCAATTTCCGTGTCACGCTCCTTGAGCTTGGCTGGAGCGTCAGTGTCAACCTCAGCCAACTTGTGCTCCAGTGATTCGATACGACCTTCACGCTCCTGGAGCTGCTCTTGGAGGACTGCAATTGACTCACGCAATGCTTGCGCGGAAATTTTCTCCGCACCCGAAGCATAGGAGCTTGGTGCTGCAGCAGGTGACTTGACATTCTGGGCGGCAGCGGCGGCGGCGCTGGCGGCCTCCTTTGCAACAGAGAGCTTTTCCTCAAGAAGAGCGACCTTGTCACGTAGGTGGTCCATCTTAGAGTCAGCAAGCGCAAGACGTTCGTTATGGAATGTCACCGCTCGCTCCTCATCCTCCCGAGCAATTTCCAAGACACGAGCGTGCTCCTGATTGACCGCCTCAAGTCGGCGTTCAAAAGTCTGCTGTTGCTCAAGTAGAGCGAGCTTTCTCTGCTCCAAAGCCCCTTCAATGGCGGCCTTCTTTGCGTCGGCTGCAGCCTCGAGATCAAGCTCATGTTTTTCTTTGGCAGTATCGGCATCCATGCGCACATTGTCCAGCTCAGCGCGGACACGGGCGACTTCGCTTTCAAGGTCATGACGAATAAAGTTAACTTGGTTGTTGGCTTTGTCGATGTCGGCTTCCATTAAGACACGCATGCGGCGAATCTCAGCATGCGCGGCTTCTCGGGCTTCCCTGAATTCGCGTTCATAGCGGTCAGCGGCTCTCTTGTGCTCCAAGCTTTCCTGCCTGATCTGCTCAATAGTTTCCTCAAGCCTGGCATTGTGCTTTTGAGTCTGCTCGAGTGTAACCCTGAGCTTCATACCCTCGCGTTCCTGGCCTTCCAACCTTTCAAGTTCACGTTCAAGGCGTTCGCGTGTACGACCCTCAGCTTCGATGCGAGCACTGAGGACCTCGTACTTCTTCATATGGGCTTCATCACTCTTCTGCCATTGCGCACGCTCTGCAGCGGCTTGGCCAGAAGCAACGATCATATCTTGCTGGAGCTTATCAAATTTAGCACGCATAGATTCGCGGACCCGAGTAGCTTCCTCAGTTTGAAGACGAGACTGCTCGATAGCCCGGCGCATCTTCTCAGTTTCCTCGTGAGCATGCTGAAGATCGCTTCGCCATCTGTTTGTTGATAAGCGATGCTCTTCAAGAGTGAATGTCAAAGCCTCATTTTCAGCAGTAACAGCGTCGAGCTTCTTCCTGGTATCCGCTTCCGCAGTTTCGAAAGCGACTGCTTTTAGCTTGAGCTCTTCATAGTCGGCCTGTAGAGCTGAAAGTTTGCTGCGAACCTCTTCACCGTCGGCATTAAAGGAGTCAAGGCTACGACGGGACACTTCACGCTCCTCCTCCAAGGCGCGAATTTTATTCTCATCGTCGACGGCTTGTTCACGAAGCAATCCAAGCTCTTTCTCAGTAACTTCGAGCAGACGTGCACTATTTGACTCACGAGCCTCGAGCTGTGCACGAACCTCTGCCTCAGCTTCAAAGCGATCGGCGGTGTCCCTAAGCATTGCTTCCAGCTCTGCAATACGAGCATCCTTCTCTTGGATGGCCTGAGCTTCTTCGCGCTTAGCGACTTCCATGTTTTGTCGCTTGAAAGCATCGTCAATAAGTTCGCGAACATCTTCGGCCTGTAAGTGGTGACTGGTGGTTTGGGCAATTGACGCCTTCAGGCTACCAATGACCTGGTAGATTTCCGACAAGTCAACCTGAGGTAACGGAATATCGACAGGTGCTTCGAGTACTGGCGTAGGCCTGTGTGCAGCGAGTGCTTCAGCAACAATGGCTCGGATTGCGTCTGGTTGAACTGGTTCCACAACAGGAGCAACAGGAGTAGGAGGACGTTGAGCCGCAAGTGCATCCGTAACGATGGAACGGATAACCTCTGGATGAAGAGGCTCAGTCGTAGGTTTCTGTTCTAGAGCCTCTAAAATGATTGACTTGATATCATCTGGCCATATTTGCTCAGGAACGGGTGCAGGCAGAGGTGGAGGAGCATGGGTCGCAAAGGCTTCCATTACAACAAGACGAATATCATCTGGCTGCATTGGTTCCGCAGCAGGTTTAGGAACCTGTGAGGCAACTGCTTCAGCAACGATGGCACGGATGTCTTCGGGGTTTATGGAATCGTTTGGTGTGGTCGGTTTATGAGCGACGATGGCGTCCTCCACAATAGCACGTATCTGATCCGCAGGAACCGGTTCAAACTTGGGTGGCGTCCATTGGAGTTGGTGATGTGCAAGCGCTTCCATGATAACATCGCGGACATTCTCTGGCTTCATGTGCTCCACATGTGCAGTCTGAGCCTGGTGTGCAGCCAATGCCTCAGTGACAACGTTGCGAATTTTCTCAGGCAAGACAGGTTCGGGAACGGGTACCGGAAGCGAAGTGACTTGTGGCTGGTGTGACTCCATCGCTTCCCTGACTATGGAGCGAAACTTTTCCATTTTCCGGTTCTTTCCAGGGGACCTATTGCGGTAATGGGAGTCTGTGCCCCATTCGTCATCCTCGTCGTCGGCGTCGCTGTCGAGGCGCTCGGTAGTCGACATGCTACGTCGACCACGTCTGGAGCGCTGCGACATCATAGTAAGTGCGTCCTGAATGCCCTGAAGATTTTTCTCAAGCGGACCTAGACGGTTCTGCAAGAGACGTCCGATGATGTCGTCAACATGAGTATCGAAGAATCTGCTGCGCGTCTGAATTTTGTCTTCACCCTCGGAAAGGATACCCTCATCCCAATCACTCATGGGCACATCATCAGCATTATTTAAGCGATGAACTGGGGACTCATATGCAGCACGATCAGTATTGAAAGGATCTTGCGTGGCTGACGTAGAGGATGCGTGCATGGTCCGTGGTGCGTATAGTCTGCGGGGACTAGGACTAGGTGCATCACTGCGCAACATGCTAGTGTTGGGCGGCAGATTGGCACGATCAAACTCAAGGGGCGTTCTTCTTGGAGAAGAATGCTCCCAACTGTGATCGTCACGCTCGACTCCGAAGTCAGAGCCTTCCTCATTCATGTGCTTCATCACAGCGTCAATATCGTTAAACGAAGCTTGACCAAGATGATCAAAGTCAAGACTCTCACTCTCAGGATACGGCGCATGCCTCCGTGATTCCAGAGCGGTTTTGAAGGATCCATCGTCGCTAGGCCGGAAAGTCGTTGCAGGGCTTCGGCTGACATAGCGCGGGGGACTTGTTTGAATGGTCTCTACTTCGTTAGAAACAGATGGTTTTGTGACGTGAATGCCAAAGTCGTGGCCAGGATGACCAAGCTGTGGGCGGAATTCGAATGACTTCGCAGTAGCTGAAAGTGAGCTTGTATGCCGGTGCATCTTGGTAGATTGCGCAGCTTCCTCAACTGTTGGCGTAACGGCATCACTCTCATGAGCTGACATGTCATCGATAGGCGTCCTAGACTCGGTAGACTCTTCATTCCATGAAGTAGACATGCTGGGCTCAATTGAAGGAACCTGATTTGGAATGGCCAGAGGTTCAGGGCTCTTTGACTTGGACTGTGCACGCGAGGCATTTGGTGACAGATTCTCTTTCTCTTCAGGGACAACAGTCTGTCCAATCCCTGGGTCTTGCTTGGATGCTTGGGCTTGCTGCAATTCTCCCAAGGGTTGCGAAGGAAGGAACGGCTGTACTGCGAACCTGTGCACATCGTCGTCATCGCTGCGACCACGTCGAGCACGCTTCTCACGTCCTTCCGGATTAGCAATACGACCATCCTCATCTTCGTACTCCAGCTCTTCGTTTTCTGGCGTCTTTTGGCGTGTAGCATCAGGGCGCACAATGGGGATAGCCTTGGAGCGCTTAGCTGGCTTGGTAAAATCGGTCGCAGAGATGTTGATATTCCCAAAGATCTTATTAGAAGGAGCCACTCCGATTTTAGGAGTGAATTCTGCGCCGCTAGGGTCGAACGCGGGGACCCCGGGCTTGAAAGAGGGTCCATTAGACAGGAAGCTAAAGCCGCTCTTAGGCATAAATGAGTTCTGTGATCCGCTTGGCTTGAACTCTGGGGCCTGAATTGCAGGCGTGAAGACAGGAGCTTGTACTGCAGGCTTGAAAATAGGAGCCTCTACAGCAGGCTGAAAAACAGGAGCGTTAACAGCAGGTTTGAACGCAGGTGCATCGGGTTTGAACACGGGTGCATCTGGCTTGAAGACCGGTGCCGTCACATTAAGACTGGACAATCCATCGACGCTGGTCCTGTTACTTTGCAGTGCAGTATCTGCAGGAGATTTGAGCGACGGTGTAAAGGCCGAGAAACCGGACGAGAAGGACCCAGGGCTGAATGATGCGGCCGGGTTAAACTTGAACTCCTTAGCGGCAACATTCAATTTTGAGATCGAAGAGCTTGAGGTGTGCTTGCTGTGCATCGCAGAACCAGTCTTTCCAAATGCCACCTTGGCGTCTCTCCACGAGTTGCTGACTTGCGATGCCGTCTTTGAGTGCTGCGCTGAACTGTCTGCCGTACCTGTGTCACGGATCTCGCCCTCTTCCAGACTAGGGTTCGTGATGTCAGAGATATTTGTTCTGGCCCCGTCGCTTTCTCCACGTGGGTTCTCTGGTTGCTCGCCCATTGGAAATGCAGCTGGCTGTTGGGGCTTGGCAAGCGAGTGGGCTCGGCTGTGCGGCCGCGGTTGGTGCAGTATCGGGCGTGATCCCTCCCACGTAACATCAGCGACAGGTCTAGAAGGCTTGAGTTCCTCAGGTACGTCAGGATCTGTACTGAAGTCACCGCCATCGTTGAACTGCTTGTCAATGGCTTCTTCAAGATGATACTCTGCGTCGCGGGCACCACGTTCGAGATTTGCGCTAATATTATGGCGGTGACCACGAGGAGTTGGTACGGCGATCTCCGGTCCAGGCTGAGTAGCAGTTTTCATTGGCGGCATCTCATCCTCCTCAGCTTCGTCCTCAGGAACCTCAGCAAGAGTAGAAGAAGGCCGAATGCCAATAACTTGCTGTTGTTGCTGTTGGAGAAGCTGAGCTTGCAATTGCTGCTGTTGCTGTTGCATCTGGGTGAGCAGATCTTCCTTTTGGGGAACGAAAGGAAACTGCTGATTAGGTCTGCTGCCAAACGGTGATGCTGGAGACGCAGCATCAGTGAGATCGGGTCGGCTCAGCGGAAGAGCAGGTGAACCGCCCCGAGTACCTTGTAGACCAAAGTAATTTCCAGGCGACCAGGCACCAGTTGGAGAAGCAGTTTGCTGCAAGAAACTGGCTGGTGAGAAAGTTGAGTGCCTGTGCATGTGCATGCTCGCTCGTGGATTGACAAAGGCTGCGGGCGATGCGATCGACTGCCGTGACATATGTCCAGGAGAGGGCCCCAAGGGAAAGGATCCAGAAACAATGCTACCCTGACGACCACGGTGGCTTCCAGTAGAAGGAGTTGGCAATGGTGGCGAGAATGGTAGACCTGGGTGTTGGACTGAAGCTTGTCTTGACACTGATGAGGCACTCTCATCCTCACCTCCCACCCCGACACCAAGTGCTGCCAACTTTGCCTCGACCAGGTGGTTGACATAAGCATCCCAATCCTCCTTCCTGGGAACACGCACTTTAGGCGTTTCAGTGCGCTCTGTTTTGATGTATGTTTCATCTGGCCAAATCCCACGGTTTTGAGGGAGGAGCGTCTCATTGATGGTTGGTGTGCCTTTCCAGTATCCAAACCCTCTCGTGTCGTAACCTTCACGCTCAAGCTGCTGTAACTTGGACTCCACCGCATCAGGGGTCATGGGCTTTGGTGGGTACCCAGGAGTACCCCTTGGAATATCTCGAGCGATGGAGATAATCCACCCCTTGCCCTTCACCATGACCTTTTTGCGTATGCGAGGAGCAGACATAGGGGCCGATTGCGCAATTGGCACTGACAGCTGCTTGACCGGTGTCTCCTCGGAGGGTTTCAAAGGCTGTGGATTGGAATGATCCGTGGGTGAGGCAGGTAGCGGCGCGTATTTGCTAAGCCCAAGCCCTGAACGAAGGCTGCTACCAGACCCTTGGCGCGAGTGGGGCCCCGCGTCAGGGTTAGCATACCTCGAAGCCATCATCTTGCCCAGCTCTTCCTTCTGGCCTTTACTGAAGTGGGACCAGAAGTCTTGTTGGTTTAGGGTCTTGTTATTCCTTCTCGACTTGTGTGTTTTTGCGGACGGAGATGCGTTCTGCTCTTCTTCTCCGTTCAAATCACTTTGCCCGTTACTATCAAGAGTATTGTCACTCAGCCACTCGCTCGTCTCGCGGTTCCAACGTCCTTCCAGAAACTGCCGAACCCACGCTTCAGTCGGGTCTTGGTTTGCGGGGTCGGAATCGGAATCGGAAGCTTGGGGGGTTGCACCAAGATCAAATCGCGGGCGGGTAGGAGTCTCGAGGGCGGGCGGAAGGCGAGAAGGAATTAGGTGGTCTAGGCTGAATTGGTTCGGCGAAGCGTTGTCGCGTATGCGCGGGATGAGGTGCTCGAGATTGAATCGGTTGGGCGAATTATCTTCAACCAGCGTTGGCGGGAGCAGATGATCGAGTCCAAATTGAACCGTCGATGTATCCTCGTCTAGGTCGTCGCTGCCAAAAGGAGCCGCCGAACGTCCGTGGGAGCGGAACGACGGCGGGGGGTTCCTGTACGGGCTGCCCCAGCTGGCCGTGTAGTAGGACGTGTCGGTCCTGTCTTGTCGGGCAGCAGTCGAGGGTGTCAGCGGAATGCTTCCCAGGCCAGAGAGATTGGGGAGCGGCGGAAGCTCCGGGCTCGAGTAGCCCAGTGTCTGGGTGGGCGAGGGGGCTGTCCACAAGGTCTGGGCCGGGGATGCGGGACTGGGAGCTTCAATTGACGCGTGGGGAACAAACGGAGGCGACGAAGGCAGATCCAACATTCAACAGTGGCGATGATCGGACGCGCCCCTGGCTGGCTGGGACGTGACGGGACGCGGAGCAGCGGACGGGTACAAAAGAAAGTGATGGTGATGGTAGCTAAAAGAGCGACATGAGGGTAGGAAGTGCGGGCGAGGAGACAGCACGGGCAACCATCCCGGAGCAGAGGAGCAACGGCAGGAAGAGAGAAAAGGTGGACTCGGGCGGAGAGGGCGCGGAGGGGAGGAGGAGCAGATGTCGGTGTCGCCAGAATTGTGGAAAAGGAGGCGCTAAGGCAGCATCCCCTGCCGATTGGCTGGTTGAAATCATGCGAGCCGGCGACGACCACGTCAATCGACGCCCGCCATAACAACGTCAGGCGGGCCTGCTCGTTGGCTCTGCTTTCTCCAAATCCTGCTGTTGTGCTCATCTACGTACATACAGTCCAGTCCATTCACACGCGCCGCCACACGCCCAGCCGACGCGCAAACGCCGTCTTTTGCCCCTTCTCCTCGAGCTCACCAATCTTCCACGCCCTCACTAGCCACAGCACCGCCGCGGCGCCCAAGTACATGAAGCCCGCGAAGAGAATGGCGCCCCGGTAGCTGCCGCCGTTGAAGCGCACAATCTCGAGCCCGATGGCTTCGGAGAAGGTCGTCGGGAGCACCAGCACCAGCCATGTGATCGACAGACTGCTCGGCAGCAACCGCAAGGTCATAATCTCAGATGTCACCGGCGCCACAACAGCCCAGAAGGTGCCCGCCACAGACCCTCCCACAAGGGCGAAGAACAGCAGCACTCCAAAGCTATAAGCGAAGTTCCACACCACGAGCACGAGCAGCCCGCACAGCGCCGTCATCATCGCAGCCATGTTGATGCGGCCCAGCGAGTCGCTAAAGTATCCGATCGGCGGCCTTCCGAGCGCCTGTCCGAGATTCAACACCGCCCCGATGATGGACCCCTGCGACGCCGTGAGACCCTGCGTCCTGGCGTAGTTGGGGAGAGAAAACAGAAGCACCACATATCCTAGCATCGACAGGAACCCGAACACCAGCAGGCCCAGGAACTCCATCTTTTTGAACAGGCGGTAGTCGAACGAGAGTTGCGAGCTACCAATCTGCTTGTTGCGGTCCTTGACGAGCAGCGAGCAGATGGTGTTGACCACAAAGGCGATGATGCCCAACGTTCGGAACGCCCAGGGTAGTCCGATGCTCTTGATCATCGCCTGTGCAGCCAGCGAGTAGGTGACTCCTCCAAGTCCAGATCCAGCAGCCGAAATTCCATTGGCCAGGCTTCTCCGCGTTGTGAACCACTGCGGGACAATCACGACGCTGCCAACGAAAAGGAAGCCCATGCCCCAGCCGAAGCAAATGCCTTGGCTGAGGAATAGATGCCAGATCTTGGATGCGAAAGAGGCCGCAATGAACGAGCCAGCCTCCAAAACAACGCCAATGAGTAGAGTAGTGCGAGTACCAAAGAGTCGTGTAGTCAGTGTTGCGACGGGTGAAACTAGAAGCGCCTGTGAGATTGACAGGCCGCCAATGAACGCGTATTCTAGAGGAGAGGCGCCAGGAAACACATTGTTTGCGAGATAGTATGCGAGAAACACAGCGTACGAGGAATTGAGACCCCATGTGTGCCTGCGCCTTGGTTAGCTTTGGTTCCATGATTCCATATCGTCGTAATACCCACCCATTGATGATAGCCACACTGGCAACGCAAACCCATCCATACCCTCCGTTTGGGGGCACATCCTCCGCCTTCTGACTCATGACCAGCTCTTCCGCCTTCTCGGCCCTCGCCGCTTCTGCTTCTGGATTGGAATGGTCTTCCAGTGATTGTCTAACATCGTCACCATTCTCGATGCTACTGCCACTTCTACTGTTTTCTGAACCCGACACTGCATCCAGCGCCTTCGGATGAAACCCAATGTCGCTAAACGGCGCTTTCTCCTCCTGCGGTCCTCGGTCCATGTTCGTCATCGCTCCGGGAATAAGTGCACGTTGCGCGACAGATAAACTCTTGCTGCCGTTGGCCCGATCAACCAGTATGCAAGACTCTTTAATCAGGCTTTCGACTGCGACAACCGAGGAACAACACCCTTTTCTGCAAGACAGCGCATGTTCAGACTGGACCAGAGGGAAGGAAGGATGAGTATGTAGGGCCTTAGGATCTAGTGACGCTTAGAAGGCTGCCGGCCAGGGTGGGTTCATCTAGCCAGTCATCGTCGGGAAGCAGGCCTAGACCCTATTGTAGCGGAGGATAGACACGCTTGAATCCGGCGAATATGCGGGCCCCGAAAAAAAAAGAGGATCGCAAGAAGAGAGGCTTTTCCGTTACACTTTGAGGACGATGGCTCCGGAAATAATTCAAGCCTTACGTGACGACTATCCGGAAGAAGCTTGGTCGGCCGGTAACGGAGCACGGGCACAATGCACTAGGCCCTCTGTGGGAGAGTACGCTCTCCTACTAAAAAAAACACCAACATCCTCCTATAGTAAGCGATTAAGGAAAGTCTCGGATATGCTCTTCATCTGCAATTAACCCTTAGGCTCCAATCTCTTCACAGTGCAAGTCATAAGCGAAAAAGGTATAGTGCATCCCCCATGCGTAGGGGCTAATCATGCTGTAATTGACCCTGAGAGCGTTTACGTGATCAGTGAATACAACTGGAGGTCTATTTAATGATTATACTGTTCAACAGTATAATGATATTCCATTGATTTCTGGTCAGGCCCATTGGATCAAACGCCTTTCATCGTTAGGAAGCTAGAGGTATGACGTGTGATGGCGCTCGTAGGTAAGATTAATAGAATCTGTGGATGCAACACGATTTGTTAACGTCCCAAGTCCAGTCACCGAGACTGAGATTTCATCTCCAGGCTGGAGATAGACAGGTGGCTTATGGCCGATGCCGACACCCGCAGGCTATGTCTGAATCAATACAACTCTATACAGACTGCACTAACAGAAATTGGAGGGACCAACCGTTCCGGTAGCTAGGACGTCACCGGGCATAAGTGTCTGACCTTCAGACATAGTCTTGATGAGCTGTGGAATGGAGAAGATCAAATCGTTCGTCGTGGCATCCTGTCTCAATTCACCATTTACCAATGTCCGTACACGTAAATCTTTGCCTATCTTGAACAGCGGAACAGCAATGGGGCCCTGCATGGCAATCATCAGTTGCAGAACAGCCAGAGAGGAAGTGGGTCAAATACCATGGGACAAAACGTATCTGCACTTTTCCCAATATAAAATTGTTTGTGATCTCTCTGTCTTTCTCTGGCCGTAATGTCATTGATGATTGTGAACCCCCAGATATAGTTCCATGCATCTTCTTCTCCAATCCTAAACCCGGCTTTTCCTATAACAACCCCGATTTCGCCCTCATAGTCCAACGTCTGCGTGAAGTCCACATGAGGCAGGATATGGTCTCCCTGTCCGATGATGGACGTATACCTCTTTGTGAAAATCACTGGATGCGACGGTTGGTCGACCTTGTCACTGCTGTCGAACCCACTAGAATTGAATTCCTTAGCATGTTCAGTATAGTTTTTGCCGACGCAGAGAACGTCGCGAGCAGGAAACGGCGGTAGAATTCTGACAGAGAATGCGGGGAAGCTTTCCTCGGTAGAGAGAGTGATTTCATGTAATCCGGCTTCGATGACCTGATATAGATTGGAGACATGTGCACCGGAGACGAAGTGTAAAGGACATATTTTGTCCTGGTCCAAGATATAATGACCCACACGAGGTTTCTCCGTGGTAGGGTCCAAATACGAGACGAAATTTGTTGGAGATTCATCGCCGACAGAGATGGCGATTTCGGATACCATTTGCCCTATTCACTCTTCTAAAAGCCAAGCGGATATGCAAGAATGTGGTGGACGTTATTCAATCTATCAGTGGTGACGTTGCATTGAATACATGACAAACTAGCGTGATCATGTGATCATAAATCGTCAACCACATTGAAGTCTTACCCTACTTTGTCTATCAAAAGAGTTCTTATGTCCAACAGGGCCCCGAGAACATCCATGTAGACGAGAAAGATCAACATCTTATTCGTAGTATTGTTACGCAAGAAAAAGAACGAGTGACTTGTACATAAAAACGCCGGTGCAGCCAATTTTAGCGAGCCGGTATCTGATAGTTATCCCCAATGGTAACACCCCAAGTTAACCCCCAGCCTCACATTGCTCCATAAACTTATAGATCCCTTGTATCCCCTGATATTCGAGCGGTGAATGATAGTCAAATTCATCGACCTCACTCATATGTAGACTTTCGTATCCCTCTTCAGTTGGTGAGCTCCATGGATTGCCTTCGACTATATCGTCATACTCCATACCATCTTCGGAATACGTGGAATAGTGATCGGCATCGGAGCTCAGCACAGATGGTGTCATCATCAGTTTCCAATCGATCGGGTATTGACGCCCTGTCACCGACTTCTCGTAAAAAGAATATTCTGAAGGGGTCCGAGAGGCTGCAAATGGGAAAAGAAGCGCGATTTCAGTACCCGCAAATGAGTCAAAGTCTTCGTCCTGGGTAATAACTCCTCGCTGGACCCCAAACTCATCACATATTTTTTCAACAGTCCCAGAGTCACAACCTGGAAAGTGCACCTTGAGTGTGGAGTGCTCGTAGGTGATGGGTAGGTCGCCTAAGCTTGATAGCCGCTGAAGGTCTTTCAATGTACCCGCTAGCTCCTTAACTGCGCGAGAGAAATCGATGGAAAGGATGTCCAAGAAGCCATCCTTATTGAGGGAATCCTTCTCGTGTGCGAAAGCCGAAGCGAAGCCTTTGGTAGCACCCAGGGGAGTAAGAGCTGTGACAGTCGGGTTAATGTCGAAGCTGATATATGACCCGGGAGTAGCCTTAGGGGCCTTATTCAGGTTGCGATAGACCTTATCTTGCAATGTAGAGACAGATTTGAAGCGCTTCTCGCCAGTTTGAGGATCTACACCGTCAAACTGGGCTTTTTGACCGCCCAGTAAGAAGGCTCGTACGGCCTGCGAAACATTGCTGATAACTTGAGCCGGAGCAGCAGGACCATGAGAAAAATATCGTGCGCCACCAGCGCGTCCGGAGCCCCAGGTGTAACCTCCGGCTGTGCGTCCAAGTGTGCCGCCAGTTAGGTTTGGTCGGAGGGTCGATGCGAAAGGAGCGCGACCTGATTGCCTGGTTACCGCGTCACCAATCCGGGACTTTGGGAATGAAGAGCGATCAAATCTGACGCCGGAGGAGCGGGAAGCTGAAGTCGTGAAGCGCTTGACGGTCGCGGAGATGGTGCTGTGGGTGGTATACCATCGTCCTTTGCTCTGTTTTAAGAAAGCAACTCGGTGAAGGGGGTGCTTCGGAGCGGTTCTCGCGAGGATAGGCTGTAGTTCAGCTTGGTTAGGTCTTATTGAGGAAGGTAGTTGTTTCTGGACGAGTTTCGCCGTGTGTTGCCAGGCAGCCCTGATGTCGGGATTAGTGCCATCGGCCTGAGACGGAGCATCATCACGAACTGCACTTACTTGAATACTTTCGCATTCTTGGCTACCAGCTGATGTAATCGCGCCACGGCAGGCGCCATACTGTAGTTGCGTGACCAGTAGAAAGAATCGTAGGTGTGTGTGTGTGTAAAAGGACAACGAGAGGGGAGCGTGCGGTCATATATGGTGGCGAATCGATCGTGTGGCGCAGCGTGGGGAGGTCGGCGATCGGGGTTAACAGGCGCCGAGTGACGTTGAAGGAACCAGTATTGAGTGGGAGGATTGATAACTGCCAGGACCTGAGCAAGTACATAGAGTGTGGGCTGGAGATCACCTGCAAAAGCTTATATGCAGAGGATGCACCATATGACATGCCAGCTGGGAAGAGACACAAGGTGTATGCTTTTTGATTAACTTTTTCGTATGCTACAAGCAGGATAACTACCAAACCACCCGTCCAGAGCAAACGGCTTTTATTTACCTTGGGCTTGCACCAGCCCGTCAGAACTATTCTCTTGCATCCGTATCGTAGAGACAGAAGGGAAGAGCTCAATTCACGGAAGATAAACACACAAACATGCCGCTATGCTGGGGATCCACAGGGAAAGTGGAAAACAGGAGGACGCCCACCGTAATGCCGTTCCCCATACGTTCCAGCCATTTTAAATGAAAGTTTCAATTTCCGAGGGGGTGTTATGAGGAAATGCTTAGGTATCTCACCTAGGTATCTTGACCAAAGGAAAAATTTCCGTCCGGGGAAATGTAAAGAGGCCGATCCTTCCTGCATTTGCTCGGTCTATTTTGAACGAAAAAAGGAAAGACATTGCAGATCCATGCCCGTATACTAACGCCGAAACAAACTTTTTCGTGATGAAGGGGTAGAAACGCCATAGCAATTGCTCGGTATGGGGATATTAAGAGCAACATGGCCATAAGGTGAAGCCGTCATGTGACGGACACGCCGAGAAACCACAGAACACGCCCAATTTCGTAAATGGAGACACATCGAAGCAAAAGACCAAGATCGTAACAGTCGGAACAGGCAAGCTTCACTCGAGTAAAGCCTTGAGCTCATCGTCCAGATATCCACCGATACGTGCCCGAATCCGAGCGTCCATAGAACTGTTACGCAAAACAGATTGAAATTGCCTAAGGGCAGGACGATGTGATCGAAGCTCTGATCGAACCAAATCCACGCAGTCGCAGGCTACACGATCTTGAATGATATTCTGTGATGACAGCAGGGATTCCCTATAGAAATTGATCAAATGGGAAATGCCGAGCTTGGATTGGTTGCTACGAGCATCCTCCAATGCAAAACGACGGAATTCGTCGAACATCCGGCGGTTAAAATTGCGAATGAGAAAGTGAGACCAGAAGTGGTATAAAACACTCATGTCATGCGAGCAGGTACCAGGAATCGTATGTTGGCGCTGCTGGAGTGCTTTTGACCGAAGCATGTAATAAGACTCATGAGAACAATCAGAAGGAACAAAGTCGACAGGTGAATCGTTATCTTTAACCCAGTATAAACGGAGGGGGGAAGTTGGTGAAGTTCGAGAGGCAGCCGTGGTTCTCTCTCGTTGATCTCGGTTTTCGCCCTCGATCCTACCATGGCTATCAGCGCAGTCCTTGTGAATCGAGATGTTAAAGCTTACCCCGAGATAGAACCAATGCCGCAGGGTGGGAGGTTTGCATGTTCACCGGTCATCTTTTCAGAATCATCCGGCACGTCGCTCCTACTGCTAGTGTTTCCGTTAGAAAAAGTACAAGTAGCAAACGGAGGCAAGACTGGCATCTGAAACGTGTCTTGCTTTCGAACAATGACAGTCAAGGATTGCACTTGCTCGTTAGAAAACAAATTAGATGTGCCACTTACAGCCTTTGTCGCATTCTCGGTAGGATGCCCATTTGGCATGGCATTGCCATTCACACCTTCGGTAGTCGCACCGTTCGGCAGGCCCTCACTAGGCGGTACAGGTGCATGTTGAGCTGCTCCAGGATGAAACCCATTGACCATAGGATATGGAATCTCGTTGCTAAATGCTGGGGGGGCGGGCATGTCCGCCGGATACCTAGCACTTCCGTTGGGATCGAAGCCAGCCGGGTGAGGGAGTGGCGGGTTGTAAAGCTCCTCAGGCCCCTCGTTTTGCGCTGAAACATCTCGCTCAGCAAGAGGCAAAATCCACTGCTGCCAACCCTCTCGGGCACGCAGCCTGTCTTTGCCATCGTGTCCGATGCGAAATTCAATCATGCGAGATTGGTAGCAGACAAGTTTGATCAATTCCAGATCAGTAGTGAGCTGCTTGATACGATTGAACTCAGATATAACATTGAGAAAGACAAACCCTTTCGAGTCCATGTGCTTGCGTAAGAACATGTCCTTGCACAAGTTGTCAATAGAGAAATAGTACTCTCTATTTGAGGTTAGCAATATGTCTGAAAGGACACCAACGGCGCTCTTACAGCTGAGTAGTGACCATGGAGAGCAGTGCAAAGTGATCCACGCCATACTGGGTGTAAGGCACAGCACTCATGGGCTGCATGGCAGAGTAATCGTACATATTATACGTATTGAGAGGTGGCATCTGCTGAGGACCACCGAACTGACCCTGCGCGCGATATATACTCTCATTTGTAACCGACTGCGAACGAGCGCTGTTCCTATACCTCCCAGCTGGAGGGAAGTAAGGCGTCTGTTCCGGGTTGAAAGTAGTAGGCGACATTGGTCCTGGAAAGCCAGACGATGGCTTCACAGATGGCGCATGACCGTTGACGAACTGGTGGCCATTAGAATAGTTACCTCGCCCGCCACGTGCACCACCGCGGCGACCAAGAAAGCCGAATCGATCGCCAGATCCCCGCTTCGACGAGTGAGGTGGCTGACCATCTGCATAGACTGCTCCTCTACGTTCACCTTCTTCTAGGCCTGTAGAATGTTAAAACATGAACCAAGATAGAGGACATACGGTAACTTGCCGTCTGGCTGGGCAGCTGAGGTGTTGCGCTGCTCATTAGATACGCCATTTTCTTTCAGATGGGAGTTTGAGTCGCCATCCCTCTTTCTATCTGACCCAGGCCACTCTCCCTTTCGATTTTTGTTTGGACGATTCGGGGGATACGGTCGTGGGAAGGTGTTGTGCTGGCTGGGTGTTTGAGTGTTGTGTGCATCTGCTGTCACAGATGCCCGTGCCGAGAAATCCCCCTCGACAGGTACGGCTTTTGAAGATTTCTCTCCATTCACGACTGACCTGTCCTTAGCCAAAAGTGAGCCGGCGCTGGAAGCACGCTTGGCCTTTGGAGAACTATCACGAGCAGGGGCATCCACACGACCTCGCTTGTACTGTTCGCCGTTAGGCAATGCAGTAGATGCCGAACCGTCTTTTTCGGGGCTGTTTGCGGTGTATGTTCCAGTGCGACCACCGGTTTGGGCTCCGCCTCGTGCAGGTCGGCCACCTCTCCGAGCTCCACTGTTTGGCAAGGGTGTATTGAAAACGACTGTAGGCGTAATCGGAACCTGCACCCATTCCTTCTTACCGCCAGGCTTGCCACTTGAGCTCTCCTTGCGCTCCTTGTCCGATTTCTCGGTCTTCTGTGCCTTCTTACGGTCACCATCAGTGGCAGTCTCTGGGGTCGGCCAGGATTCATTGTCACGATCTGGGGGCAAAGTGAAGGTATTAGAAACTGGTTTGGTTTCTTTTTCATGAGCCCTGCCCTTGACGCCTTTCTTGGTTTTCTCCACATCCACGTCCACCTTCAACTCCTTTCGAACCGAATGGGGTTTATCTTCTTCGGAACCACGGGACCTCATCTCGACAGGAGACGGCTTCCCGTTGATTTCAGCCTCTGATGCAGCCAGGGCGTCTTTGGTCTGCTTCGTGGCAGGCGAAGCTCCGCTGGGCGATGCCGTCGCTGGGGCTGGCTTGGCTGGTTTCTGTCGTTGTTCGGCTCGTTGTTGCCAAATGTTAACGACGGGAATTGGTGCCTCTTGGAGGGGCTTTGCCAGGGCCTTGTCTGTTTTCTTGGTCTTATCTTTCTGTGTGGGCTGCTCACTTGCCTCAGTCGACTTGTCAACGGAAGTGGAAGCCTGAGACTTGTTTTCCCAAGTCGAGTCAGAGGAGGTGTTGGGTATTGATGAGACATCGTCATCCTTGGCAACAGTGGAGACTGTCGATGCACCCATTTCTGGAGATGATACCAGCGACGCCGGCAGCTCGTTGGGGGTTGTAGATGGCTTAGGGATAGCAGGCGGCGGCTGTGCGACGACCGATTTCACCTGGCTAGGGTCGTTTGCTTCGGCATCCTCTGCCCAGCTCATGACAGCAGCAGCAGTAGACGTTGTTACCGTCTGCGAGTCCCTGGCCGGCGTTGCCGTGCCAGAGGATGCTTTGCTGACGGCAGCGGCGGCGGCGGAGGAGGAGCCTGGGCCGGTCGAGAGACCTTTAGCGGCTTGCGCGTAGGAGAATGGAACTGAGGCGGTATCGCTACCGCTGCGGGAGGTTGCTGATGTTGCCATGGTGGCTCTTGGTGAGAGCTATGTCAGGGAAGACGGTTGCTCAGTCGAAGATTGACGCTTGTAGTCCCCGTTGGGAGCCCTGCAATGGACTGGCCAGTACGAGTACGAGCGCTGCCGTGTCCGGAGAGGTTCAAGGATCGACCTCTCCGCACTGTCTAGGTCTGAGCGTGAGCGAGTCGACGTGCCGGGTAGCAGCGTCAGGTGCGGCTTTTTTCGTCGGTCGCCGGGGCCGTGCGAGGGAGAAGCGCGGCGGGCAGTGGGTAGGTAGGTAGGTAAGGTGGGCAAGCTGGGTCAGCTTGTCAGCAACTCGGCGGCGAGCAGCGGGCGAGGTGCAGCGAGCAGCGAGGAGGAACTCGGCAGTCGAATGCGACGGTAGTTGAGCAAGACGGTGCGGCGCGGAGAATCAATGGCGCCGGGGTGGGTGGAGGAGCAACTACGGGCAAGAGCTTGCAATGGACTAACCTCGAGGCGGGAGGGGCAGAGCTGCGGGCGGGCGCGTGCAGGCAGCAGAGAGCTGGGGCGGCAACGGAGAGCTCTCGCGGACGCGGACGCGGACGCAGGCGAGCAGGCGGGCGAGCAAGCAGGGCGTGGAGGCGGCAGGCGAGGGCAGCGCTCGCAGTGGTGCTATTCAGTCCTGTTGCGGCGGCCGGCGGTGGTCGGAGCCAGGCACAGGCGCAGACGCACTTGCAGGCACACGCGAAGAGCGGGCGGCTCGAGGGCAGCGTCGACTTGAGGGCGCGAGGGCGAGGGCGAGGGCGAGGCGAGGACGGGAGTGAGGGTGAGGCGGATGCGGCAGAGGAGAGGAGAGAGCGTCACACGAGAAGTGAGAGCACCTGGTGCAGGTGGAGAAGAAGAGGCCGCGAATTTTCGTTTTTTTCTGGCCGCGGCGGTGCCTCTAAGTCTCAACCGAGCAAAGGCCGCATTTCGGTTCCAGGGCAGCCTTTTTTACCCACCAACTTTAGGGAGCAGGGCGCCGTCGCCGAGAGAGCCGCTGCTGCGAGCCCAACCCTGCCTGTGCCCACCGCCCTGCCTTCTGCGCCCGCCGCCCGCTGGAGAGCGCCTGTGTGCGTGTGAGCGCATGTACGTATGCTGCCGGCGTGCAGCCCCAACGCGAAGACTGCCTGCGCGACTGAAGGAGTCGTTGCCTGCGGCCTTGCCCTGGCATTTGTTGGAGGTGCCCGTTGCCCGCCTTGCCAGTGGCCAGTCCATCCTCAATATCGTGCCTTCCTCGGACGTCCTGCCCCGCCGCCTGCCCCTGCCCGATTTGCATGCTCTTGCCGCTTGCAGCCGATGGCATTGTGCGCGTGTGCAGGTGCTATCGTGGCTCCGTCATCCACGGCAGGCGCAGCCAGACGCGGTCGCCTGGTCTGCTTTCCGCACAAGTCGGACATGCCAGACATGGACATTGCAGACAACTCGGATGCTCCAGAGCTGCGAGCTGCCCACGCGCTTCTCCAACAGGCAACATATTGTCCACCCTGGCCGTGCTGCCATTCCGCTTCCCGCTCCAACATGTCCCTCGCCGGCCTCCGCCAACCACTGCCCACACCTCCTTCCGTCTTGAGCTTCCGCCATGCATGCTGCTTCAACAACTATTGTACATACAGCCAGATACTTGTCCATGTACTGCCAGATACCCCTCCCCAGCCACATCCGGCCCGGATGCTCAAATGCGACCTGCCATCCGATCCACTCAGGTCCGGCAATGCTGTCACGCATGTCGCACGTCGCACGTTGTGCTCGTCCCGGCCCGCCACCGATAGCAACTAAAAATAACCGTCTTGCTGATCCCATGGCCCTGCGCGAACATATAATATCCGACCCAGCTATTCCACCTTTGCGGCTTTCCTGTCCACCTTGTTGTGTAGTCGTCTTTGAGTAATGTAGACAACGACACCCGCTGGCTAAATGAGCCGTCGAGGTTACAGCCCAATATCACGTTAGCTTCCCTTCACAAATTCCCACCACTTATACTTTCTCGCCCCAGTCTGTTCGCCCGCATACTCGATCCCAAATCCCCTCCTTGTCCATTATCCTAATTGATCGGAAATGAGTCTCCAAGCCAGTCGAGACCTTATATATTTGAAGTACGTTGCCCACTTTGTTCCATGTGAATCACGGAGTAGCATCCCGCGAAGATGAAGGCGCGAGGGGGGACCTTCCGCGAACGCTTCTAGCCTCTTTTTATGACGCATCCATACCCTGTTGGACATGACTATCTGGCTGCCGGCATCTACCCGTCCCCGTTTCCCCATAGCCATTCCGCTGACGCGAAGGGTCTTCTGACCTGCTCACCATTCATCAAGCACTCCGCTCACTGCCAACATCCCTGTCTTATGTACCTGATTAATATTCCTTTCGACGGCGATAGGCCTGTCGTGAGGCTGTTATCTCGCTCCACCGGTAACAATTTGCAAAATCATCAACAATCCAGGAGCCCAAGATCGACAACAATCTACATGGGCCAGACAGGGTTTCTATTTTAGGATGGGGATAATACGTGATGGTGGACCGAATACTCCGCATGTAAGCGCTCCGATCATATGGGGGCGGCAATACGAGAGGATGTCACACCCGGACCCCATGGGGAACAATATACCGGCTATCTTCCATGGAAGGCGAAAGGTTGTCTAGATGGTCTGTTAGTAATGCCTAGGTAGAGAAGTATGTGCAAAAGATGGTTAGGAAATCTTAGCTACGAGATACATGCTTCATACGGAAGCAAGGCCCTTTTAGCGTCCTTCCCTGTGGCCAAGTGGTCATTAATGGCTTACGTCCGGGCTGTTCACGCCCGTATAGCGCAAGGCTTGAGAGCGTCCGCATGCCTCTCAAAGACTCCTTTACGAGCCCGGTTTTCCTTTTGGCACTGCGAGGTGCAAAGACGCATGATGATAGTAACTGCTCCATTACCAAGTCTTTGAACTCTGCGCTATGCTGCTGTCGCCATGTGCTAACACTTCTTTGAATACTGAACTACCCTTGAACTTGGGCTTTTAATATTTTTTGGGATGAACAGGGGTCCGTTTAGTAGCAGTGTGAGAGACTAATGATTATCAGAGAAAAAAAAGTAAGTTAAAATGATCGAAGAAGCGTGCTAGGTCCCAAAAGCGTTCAGTGTTCAAGGACTGTGGTCGAATGACATGCCTACTACGACTCATTTCTGGGCATTTCTAACACTTAATATCAATTGGCGATGGTAGTAAGGAGAACTGGCTGATCTCATTTCTATATGACGCAAAGGCGAGTATGCCGCATGATGACTTTTGGCAATCCGCCATGCAATATTCCGTAGAACACCTAAAACGGACCCAGGAGCCAGGGACGATCCCCTAGCTTGACCCGCACTAGCTGTTCAAATCTCAATTCGATAAGAAAAGAGAATACAAGGCCAACACAGGAGGACGATCGCCGCTCGTCTTGATCATCGTCTTCCTCATCTTCCTCGTTGGAGGCACCTTCCTCATCCAGTAGGCCGCGCACACGAGCCCTCAATGCACGCTTCTTATTGCCCCTCTTGGAGCCGCGTCGGTTGCCCATCACCTGCCCCGGAGGGCGGCGCTGGAGATGCGGCACATTCCACTCGAACACAGCCTTTTCAAGCTTCGTCTTCTAAGAAGAAGTAATTACCGTTAAGCTTCTGTTCCTGATCGAGTTGCGAGTTGAACTTGTTAATACGGGGGCGGTAGGAGTTGGGGTCGCGGCGGAAGGTAACATCCAGATTCTTGAGGAACTTGTTGCAACCAGTAAGGAGGGATTCGGGTGTGTTGGCACGTGCCTTCACAGCAGGTTGGCCATCGAAGACGATGACACGATCCGCTAGGTAAGTAGCCATAATGAAATCGTGTTCTACAACGAAGGCGGTCTTCTTGGCGTGCATGATGAAGCGCTTGATCACACGAGCAGCAACAATACGCTGCTCAGAGTCAAGATATGCACTAGGCTCATCAATAAGATATATGTCGGCAGGGATACCAAGAGCAAGCACAATGGCCACACGCTGCAGCTCACCACCAGACAGGTTCTGTACTTCCTGGTCGATAAAATCGTCCATCTTGAGCGGCTTATAGACGTCCGTCTGGAATTGCGGGCTCAAAAATGCAGCCTTTATCTTCTTGAAGAAGAGTTGGCGGACGGTACCTTGGAACTTGGGTGTGATCTTTTGGGGCTTCATGCTGATGTTCATGGGAGGAACCTTCTTTCCGTTGTCTGGCTGCAGAGCGCCTGCAAGCATCTTGCAAAAAGTTGTTTTTCCGGTACCGTTTTCGCCCATCATGACAATAATTTCGGAATCAGTAAACTGACCAGCTTCAATGCTGAGTTGAAAGTCTCCTAATGTCTTAGACATTTTTGGATAGCTGTAACCATGTGATTTATCGGTAATGAATTCTTCACCAGCCTCTCCGATGCGGAACTGGAGAGACTCCTCTCGGAAACGCAGGTTTTCGGTAGGGATGTTCCCATCAAGGAAAATGTTGATACCTTCACGGACAGAAGAGGGAAGTGTGACAACACCATATACAGCAGGCTTACCGTAAAGAACGCAGATGAAGTCGGAAAGATAGTCCAGTACTGACAAGTCGTGTTCAACAACAATGACATAGTCATCAGGGCGGAGCAGGCTACGGATCATTCGACCAGCAGCGAGACGTTGCTTCACATCGAGGAAAGAACTAGTTCGGTAAGTGCATGTAACTTAGTCAGTGGCTAATGAAACATACGATGGCTCATCAAACATATACTACTCAGAATTAGCATACCATATAGCTCAGTAGATACTTAAACCACTTACCACATCCGCCTTCTGGACGCAAACCGTGCCAATAGCGAATCGCTGGAGCTCTCCACCAGATAGCAAAGAGACGTCACGATCATAAACATGTCTCAACTCTGGCGAACGTTAGCTAAGGTCGTCACCCACGATTGCATTGGCAATATACCCAGAGCGTCGCAGATCTCTTCTAGATTGTCCATCTGAGAACGACCTTCGATGAGTTTGCCGACGGATTTATCAGGACCTTTGATAGCTTTCGGGATTTGGTCTACATATTGTGGCTTGACCACGGCCTTAAGGTCATCTTCTAGGACCTTGGTGAAGTAGTCTGTTTCTATGTTAGACCACACCCCTCATGTCGCGCATAACTGTGATCTTACTTTGCAGTTCGGAACCACGGAAATATTTCAAGATTTCCTCCCAATCCGGTGGATTGTCATAACGACCAAGATTGGGCTTAAGCTTGCCGCTGAGAATCTTTAGCGCAGTGCTCTTGCCAATACCGTTCGTGCCAACCAGACCCAGCACTTGGCCTGGGCGGGGCATGGGCAGCCTATGTAGTTTGAAGCTGTTGGCTGAGTATCGGTGCGTGACCTGGGTTTCGAGATTGGTCGGCAGGTTAATGATGTTGATGGCATCAAAAGGGCATTTCTTAGGGCAGATACCGCACCCAATACACAGACGCTCGGAGATGAAGGCAATCTTCGAATCGGCGGTTACTTCGATGCATAGCTTGCCTGTGCGCACGACAGGGCAGGATTTTTTGCATTCTTGACGACATTTCTGTTTCCTTGTAAGCCAAATCATTCAGGTGTGAGAGGGCGCAGACGTACCTTCGGCTTGCACTGCTCGCACACATGCCATGTCAGTACCAAAATTCCGCAACAGGCGGGGCAATGGCGGGGTGGGAAAACTTGCCTTGTCCGACGACACGATAGCAATACTGCGCACTTGAATCAGCAGGTTGTAAGAGATATATCGGAGATACATACCGAGTGAGTTTGTCAGCCATGGTCGCGGTTGCGGTTGGGTTGAATGCACTCTTCGAAGTTTATGTAGTCGGGTGAGAAAGGCGAAGGTGTTCGTGTCAATGAATTCCCCTGTGCTTGATTGGAGGGGCCAGGTCCGTGCGTCACTGTATGCATCTACAGCAATGGTAACTCTCCAAGTCTGACCCACCTGCTTTTGACCACAAGTTATAACGTCAAAGAATCGCGTGTAGCGCCGTAGGAAGCGGCGGGCTCTACTCATTGTCACTTTGCAATCCAGGCTAACTCCGAGCAGTCTCCGTGTGTTCCTGACCAGCTACAGCACTAACAGAAGGCATTTTGAAGCCTTTGCTACTCACATGTGGTGATCACTTTGCAAGGCTGGGACAGTTCTGTGATGGTCGTTTCTTTTACCGGGTTACCTTTGCTAAGAGCATACTAGAAATTGCCTTGTGTTAGCATTCCAAGTATCATACACGGGGTAAATATGTAACGCAGCGGTATTGCGTGCAGTTTCTGTTACTACATGTCTGGTTGGTAGCTATCCCTATCTCTGTGCGCACCAGTGCGATTTCTGGTACAGTTTCTAATGCTACTGGCCCCGATTCCATGATTGCTTGTGTCGGGTAGAGTCACAATATACCCTTCCTGGAGCCTCACGGAGCATTAAGTCATACAAAATAAACCCTAGCGGAACGACCAACCACATGCATATTTGCTGGTGATACAAAACATGCTGGAGCTTATTACGAGCAAGGGCTGCCCAATGCCATGTTTGTGAGGTGCATGATGCCTTGGTGCTCACAAAGATACGTGAGCACGTTGGTCTGAAAATGGGAAGCTGTAATAATAGTTTGACGACACTTCATGTCTATCCTTCTAAAGGAGAAACCCAAATGAAAGCTTGGGATCGTAAATAAAAAGGAAGAGGCCGCGTTGCCAAGTTGCCGATGGTGGCGCGCCTGCGTTCCGTCGGTAAGTCAGCGGTAACGTCACCCTCTCTCATCTGATAGGGTCGTTTCGCACCGCCACCTTCAGCGAGCGGCCTTGTATCAGTATTCGGATGGTACAATACCGACGTCGACCATAGACCAGACAGGACCCTCCATCATAAACCCCCTTGGCAACCGCATCGCCCTTTGCTCTGCCACGAAGCCGTTTGTGCGCGCAAACAGCAACACCGCACTGCTTGCGATAACGCAGCCGTGGCTTGAGCACGGACCGACGACACCGTTTCGTCATTTCAAACCGTGCACCTCCCAACACAGCAACCATGATGGAGACGCGCCGACGGCTGCTCTACCAGCTCAACTCGCGGTGGATTTATGGCAGAGTGGTTAGTCTTCTTGTCGCACTCCGAGGCCTTTGCACAACGCTAATCCGCAGTCCCTTCCAGCCTCTCGTTCATGCCGCCGTGTTCCTTTTCCAAATGGCCGCAGTCTCCCTCTTGACACAGAAATTCAACTCCTACTATGCACAGCGTCCAGGTACATTTGATCTTAAGACTTGTTTGTTTTTCTAGCGCCGTGCTAATAAATAGCGCAGTCCTTACTACTATGATCACCAATGCTGTAGGCTTCTCTGTTTCGTAGCATTTGACACGAGCGTTTTCCCGCTTGACCTCCAACATTTCCCTGCTGTCGTCCTTAAGGATTAAAAACTGATACATGTACAGATATTGGGTGGCATAGCGGATACAGTAGCACAAACCTTGACCGCGATCCGACAACGTGCGGTGCGAAAAGGTGATAAAGATGACTTCCTTGCCATCGAAATCCACGAACTCGACCGGAGGAATCCGTTTTCCCAAACTGACCTCATCCCCGACTCGAAGAAATTACCACCGCCATTCGATTTTGAGCGCCTAACGAGATTTATGTCGTATGGTTTCTTGATGGCCCCTATACAGCACAAGTGGTTCGGATTCTTGTCAAGGACATTTCCCATCACTAAAACCGCTGCCATGGTACCTGCTATGAAGCGGGTGGCATTTGACCAGCTGCTGTTCGCCCCAGTTGGTATGTGGCGCCCTGCTGCGATTCCATGGAAACTGCTAATGAGCTTGCTAGGTCTGGCATGCTTTTTCACCTTCATGACCGTTGCAGAAGGCGGTGGGAAGCGTGCAGTCACACGCAAATTCCAGGATGTTTATGTGCCCGCCCTCAAAGCCAACTACATGGTCTGGCCAGCGGTACAGATTATCAATTTCCGTGTCATGCCCATCCAACTTCAGATTGTATGATGAATGCTCTTTTCTTACCCTGCAGCCACTTATACTAACAATACGGTAGCCCTTTGTTTCTACTATCGGTATTGCATGGACGGCTTATCTTTCTCTCACCAACTCGGCGGAAGAAGCGTGATTCATTCTTCGTTCGATGATGAAAGTATCCTCGGATACGATCGGATTTGTACAAAAATGAACAGATTACAGCCAAGCATATCGGAGTTAAATTGAATCTTTGGCGCAGAGCGCTTTGCATATTTGGACCAAGGTAAGGTGGCGTTGGGCGCCTGCGGTGGGCATTCGGATGGGGCCTGATACTTGTACTCTCTTTGTAGGCTGCAATGGTATTATTAGATGCATAGAAACTTTTCGATCTGGTGATGCATTCACATAACAAATCGATTCCACTTTCCGGCCGCGGTAGAGAAGACTTGGCCGCATGCTACAGCAGAGCGGAACAGACCACTATTCTAGTCTACCTCGTGAGCCTTTCGAAACTGCCCGATCCACCAATGAAGAACATACGGCAGTTCTGTGCGTTTCACGATACCGCATCGTATCCTCGCATTCTCTAGTATTCAACGCGCTATGGTGGTGTCACGGAATCATGTCGTGGTGGGGTACACGCTGCCCCGCCATCGATGACATAGCCCATTCAACAAACAAATCCAACACCTCCCGCGCTAACCTTCATCGCCCTGGACTTAATTGGTTTGCCTTTCGCCGACCCGCAAAAGCACATTCGAGCCCGTTACGATAAAGTCCTGGGAGGTTCCCGATCGACATTACGCTCCTGCATTGTTTGCTTCCGCCACATTTGCACCATGTCTCTTTCCAACAAGCTCTCCATCAGCGACGTCGACCTTGCTGGTAAGCGTGTGCTCGTGCGTGTAAGTTGTCATGTTCCCCGATGTCCCTTCCAGGCAATTGACGCCTGAGACCGATTAGGTCGACTTCAATGTCCCCCTCGATGCCGACAAGAACATCACAAACAACCAGCGCATCGTCGGCGCGCTCCCCACCATCCAGTATGCCATCGAAAAGGGAGCCAAAGCTGTCATTCTCATGTCGCATCTCGGCCGCCCAGATGGAAAGCCGAACCCGAAGTACAGCCTCAAGCCGGTAGTCCCCGAGCTGGAAAAGCTCCTGGGCAAGAAGGTGATCTTTACTGAGGACTGTGTTGGCAAAGAGGTTGAAGAGACAGTCAATAGCGCCAAAGACGGTCAGGTCATCCTACTCGAGAACCTGCGTTTCCACGCCGAGGAGGAGGGCAGCAGCAAAGATGCCGAGGGAAAGAAGGTCAAGGCGGACAAGGCGAAGGTGGACGAATTCAGGAAAGGGCTGACTGCCTTGGGTGATATCTACATCAGTGAGTTCTTGTAGCGAATTTGTGCTAATATCCGCAAATACTGATTCATTACAGACGACGCTTTCGGCACTGCCCACCGCGCCCATAGCTCCATGGTCGGCGTAGATCTTCCCCAGAAGGCATCGGGCTTTCTTGTAAAGAAAGAACTCGAGTACTTCGCCAAAGCGCTCGAGAACCCTGCGCGTCCCTTCCTCGCCATCCTTGGTGGTGCCAAGGTATCAGATAAGATTCAGCTCATTGACAATCTGCTCGACAAGGTTAACACGCTCATTATCTGCGGCGCCATGGCTTTTACTTTCAAGAAGACTCTCAAAGGTGTAAAGATTGGCAACAGCTTGTTCGACGAGCCTGGCAGCAAGACGGTCGGCAGCATCATGGAGAAGGCCGAAAAGAACAACGTAAAGATCGTGCTACCTGTTGACGACGTCACTGCAGACAAATTCGACAAGGGCGCCAATGTTGGATATGCAGAGGACAAGGACGGCATTCCGGATGGCTGGATGGGTCTTGATTGCGGCGAAAAGTCAGTCAAGCTGTTCAAGGAGGCCATCGACGAGGCTAAGACCATCCTCTGGAACGGCCCTCCTGGTGTCTTTGAGATTGAGAAGTTCGCCAACGGCACAAAGGCTACCATGGATGCGGCTGTCCAGGCTGCGAAGAACGGAAAGATCGTCATTATCGGAGGTGGTGACACTGCTACCGTGGCGGCCAAGTACGGTGTTGAGGACCAGCTCTCGCATGTGTCTACTGGCGGTGGTGCATCGCTCGAGCTGCTTGAGGGTAAGGATCTTCCTGGTGTATCGGCTCTGTCAAGTAAGTAGGCCACGTCTGCTTGCAATACATGAAATGGCTCAAAATAGACTACAAGGGGTCTCATCAAAGTTATGATATGATATATGGATTTAAACCTTCTTCAGTGCCCTATGCTATGAAATTGACCAGAACTCTTTCGCCCTAGTCTTGCATATGCATTAAGGACCTCGAGAGCTATGAATCCGAGGCTCTTTGTCCCTGTCATGATATCTTGACATGCCACTACTATATTCATGTGATTTCGTGCATCATTATTTCGAATTGCTAAGCTGTGAGAGAGGGCACTTCTCCGTCGCTCATTTCGCGTGGCCTAATTTCTTAAGCTCTTCCCTACGCATTGTCAGTTTACACGCGTGCATCTAGCTGCACATATCTACTCGCCTTAATTGCACTGCAAATTCATCGCTCGTATCATCGTCATCCCAGCTCTCCTCCCAAAGATGAGTGTTACCGCCCGGGATTTGCGTATCTTCCTCGGTCCAGTCTAACACAGTTCCCGTCAGCATTATCGTCCAGAGATCCCCTTTTATTTCAAACAAGCTTCTCAGCGTTGTTGCAAAACACACCTTCGACCGGGAAGTCCTCAAACTCATCATCCTCTTCGAGCTGGGCGGCGGGCTTCTTGTCCTGTGCGGCGTCGCCATTCTTGGCTTTGTCTTCGACGACGGCTTTGGTAGTATTAGTACTACCTTGGGCTGAGGCAGACATCTTGTGCGGTGTGGTGTATAGAATAGAGTGGCGAAGGATGTTCTCTAAACTGAGCTTCGAGTTCCTGTAGCTCGGAGGCAATCATCGTAGACATCCCGGCACCGAGTCTTGGCACTTATAGTCATGTGATCTGTGTGAGTGAGACCCACACCTGCCCCAGCTCTGCCGCCGCAGTTTATTGTTAAGGAATTGAATCACCCAATAAATTTCATAGCTATAGACCTACCATCCAATTTACCGTTGCTCCCATAGGAAGATCACGGACTGGGTTGGTGGTGGGCCTAAGATTTAATCAATACCTTGAGCGCTGGTAGTGACGTACGCACCTTAAGTCCGAACTTAAGACTCCAACCGCTAGCGAGAGCTCGCTCGGCGGCATACGCAAAAGCTGGCTGACCTACTAATGTGCGTAGTAAGCAGCAGCTCCCATTAAGCTGCTCGCCCTGGGCTTGACCTTTTAATTCTTGCACAGTTCTTATATGTTCTTCACCTGATTATCCCCATTTGTATATCGCTTTTGGAATCTAAGCACTCGACCCAGCCGCTGCCATACCCCTCATTACGCCCCACAAAGCTCTGATACGAAGGAGCGGAGCGTATCATCATGCTGAAGGTTGGCGGATGGCTGAGTGGTGGCAAGAGAGGGGGTCATGGGCAGACGCGGAGCCTCAATGCGCTCGACGAGCTTACCCAGAGTGAGTACATGCTCATCCTCTTATTCTAATAGCTAACTGACGTTGTGCTTTCAAGTCGAGGACGCCATGTCTGGTAAATATACTTTCTCTTTGCTATTAGAACTTCGGCCCGATCAGGAATAACATCACGCGATCACAGCCGTAACGCACATCATGAATGACGATGTAGAGGCTGCTGAGGCCCATCTCAGCAAGGGTAGCTCGCCGTTTCACCAGGTAGGCTTTGCGCTCCTAGGAGAGTTAGTTGCGCCGAAATACTTAGCAGTGTAGCTTGGGAGAGGAGTAGTGGTATTCATGCGGGCTACACTAGGCTTCGAGCAAGACATTATGAAGGAAGGTTTGTAACACTCTACTATCTTTGTATTCGGAGGCTAATTCAGATGAATAGCTTCGGAAGCCCTTTCCGGTGCCGAGAACGCTGCATACGAGAATCAGCGACGCGCCCATAAAAACCCTAGGGCACACCAATCTGCGATATACCCTGCCGGTACTGAATACGCAGTTTGTCTAGCCGAAGCCCAGTTGATGAGTGCCATTGTTGGGGTATTGAATGAGAGTTTAACAGAGGCTATAAAAAGCTTTTACAAGCTACGGAAGGCATATCTGACACTAGAGAGTGTCCTGGAGGCCGAGAAGAAATATCTCAAAGAGCGGAGTTCAAGTAGTCTAGGTTCGACTGCTTCAATGAGTCCACATAGGCTGGTATCGGCTAAGGATGTAGCTGTTGCTAAGCCGCCTGCACCTGGAAAGATAAGCGCATCAAATTCCATGTCGAGTTTGACCAGTGAAGGGAAAGCAAAACAGGCCAAAGAGGAACCTGCTTCTAGGGACGGAGCAGAGCTTGACCATGAAGAAGATGAAGAATTTGACTTTGTGGATGCAGACGAAGAACATCGAGATGCAGAGACACCCATTGAGTACATGGGTCATATCAATGTCCCTACGCAAAGTGGCCAATCAGTCTTGCTTGACAACGCCCACAAGGACATCAACCCTGAGGCCAGCACAGCACGACACCTCCCTGCTGCTGATACGCAACCAGAAGACACATCTGTGCCCTCTGTACTCGATGATTTTGAACAGCTTACTTTTTCTGAGACCGTAAGAGCTAATGAAGACATTTCCCTCTATGGTGAACATCCAGTCGACCTCTTTATCATCTCCGGCTCGAACTTCTGTTTCGGCATCCTTCTCCTTATTATCTCAATGGTTCCACCTGCATTCTCCACTTTGCTCAAGATAGTAGGGTTTAAGGGCGACCGGGAGCGCGGCATCCAAATGCTTTGGCAGGCTACGAAGTTTCAGAATATTCATGGAGCCATGGCTGGGCTTGTACTCTTCATGTATTACAATGGTATCACAGGTTTCTGTGACATCTTACCACAAACAGGAGAGGGTTCATACCCAAAAGCGCGTTGCCAGGTCCTATTGCGCGACATGCGGACACGATATCCCGAAAGCCACCTCTGGTTACTAGAAGAAGCGCGCATGTTAGCATCCGATAAAGAGCTCGAGAAATCTGTTGAATTTGCAGCAAACACTAAGGAGTCTAAGCTTAAACAGCTTGAAGCCTTAGGTTGGTTCGAGCGAGCGCTGCATACAATGTACATGCACGATTACGAGGGTACTGCCAATGCGTTTGTTAAATGCATAGGGCTGAACAACTGGAGCCATGGACTTTATTACTACATCTGCGGCGCATGCTATGTAGAATTATATCGGCGCAGCAAGATTCCCTCGTCTTCCACTCCAGCCCAGGAAGCGAACGTGTATGCCGCAAAAGCCATCGAGTTCTTCCAGCGCGTGGCTCCTAACACGGGTAAGAAAAAATTTATGGCTCGTCAGCTCCCCTTTGACGTCTTCGTGAACCGTAAAGTCGCTAAATGGGAGGACCGCGCGAAAGAATGGAAATGCGACTTTATCGATGCCATCGGCGTCTCGCCCCTGGAGGAAATTATATACTTTTGGAATGGGTACAAACGCATGCGGAACGATCACATCGACACTTCACTCGCGAATCTCGCGTGGAGTGAAAGCCCCAGTAATTCACATTGGCACCGGGAAGACCTCGATGAGCGGGGCATACTTGCGCTACTACGTGCTACGTGCCTGAGAAGTAAAGGCGAGACCGGGGCTGCAAAAGAAATGCTGCAGAAAGAGATTATCGCGCACGACAAGACGCTATTCAAAGGGCACAATCGGGATGCATGGACGGCGCCCTGTGCAAGATACGAGATGGCAGCAAGTCTATGGCGGGAGGCGGACGTGAATGGGAAACCTGAAGAGCACAGGGAGATCTTAGAGGAGTGTAAAAGGTGGCTTGCAGAGGTTAGTGCTTGGGAAAGCTATGATCTGGACGCTAGGTATGTTGTTGTTTTTTCCTATCAATCGGGATGGCAAGAAGCAAAAGGTAAAAGTGATCGATGCTAACGTATTGGTAGGATTGGAATGAAAGTTACTACAGCAAAGAATACACTACGGAGATACGGTGTTGAGTGTTGATTGACAATAAGTGATGTATCAAGCACAGCTCTTTCGGTTTATGGGTAGACGAGTATGACACTTCAATCAACATATTTTGATGATAACGTGCCTGGATTTTTTTGGTGCACAAAAAATGTACGTTGCTCAACGATCAACTTTGCCAGTGTGCTTTCCATTGAAACTATTTACTGCTACAACTACAATCCCAAACCCTGAGAAGGAGAACAAAGGAGAGCAATGGAATTACTCGAAAGAGCCATTGACCTCACCGGAAATTCTCGAGATGTACAAGAGTTCTGATGCCAAAGAGCACTTGCACATAGGAGTGGGAATTTGGATGGTTCTCCAATATACCATGAAAGAGCGAGCTGGACCGCTTGAGCTCATAACTGTTTGGCGAAAGCAACTGATGATCCTGGCTCTACGCAGTCACGAGCAGGGAAATGGTAGTTTGATAGAAGCAAGGTGTGAGGTAAGGGAGACTGAAGACCTAGAACGTCAACAGAGAGAAACAACGACACCACAGAAGTACACGTTGCCCCAACCTCTGTGTCTAGCGATATGATGGAGACTGTATCTAGTCCTCCTCGATCTCCCCTTCCTCGCTTCCGGAGCGAAGAGTACGCTCTTCCTCTTTAGGCGGTTCGGGGGCAGGAGTCTTGGACTTACGATCGTGGCGCGGAGAGTAGCGAGCTCGCTTTTAGAGGGTTAGCTTGCAGTACTAATAAAAGGGTAAAGTATCATACTTTGTTGTCACGCCGGGTTGTGCTCTCGTCGCTCTCCCGTCGACGCCTTGTCGATGTTGGTCGACCTCCACTATCGCCATAATCGAGTTCGCTCACGCTGGTCTCACGTGGATCCGCTCTACTAAGAGGATCACCTCGAGTGATATAAGAGCGCTCACGCTCGGCTTCACGCTCGCGTCTCTCACGTCCGTAATGATCGCCGCTACCTTGTCGGGAGCGTTCATAGCGATCACCGTCTCGCTCGCGGTCGCGTCGATATGGAGGAGATAAGCCTGTACTATCGTGGTTCCTGTAGCGGGCTTCTCTATCCTGTTGGGCTTGACGGCGCTCAGCGGCGTAAGAATCTTGTTCGGGTGAGCGAGTGCGCGTGCGGTGACGACGATGAGATTCAGGATGTCCGTTGCGATACTCACGATCTCGATCACGCCGGTCCCTATCCCGATCCTTCTCACGATCTCGCGTGTCGCGACGGCTACGATCTCGGCGGTCACTCTCCCTTTCTTTGTCCTTCTCCTTGAGGCGACGCAGATACTTGTCGAACGTAGACTGGCGAAGCGAATCCGACTTCAATGCACGATACTCCTTGGTATCCTCAACTCGGGCGCGCACTGTCTCCCAAGTATCCGAAGGAGTTATAGGTGGATCAGTCGCTCTCAGAGCATGCCGAAATTCGTCCATTGCAACGCGATCCTTATCGTCTTGCCGGTGCTGTTCCTCATTTTCCCGCCGCTTGACTTTAGCAACAATGTAATCAAAAATACCTCTCATTTTATCATCATCAATGTCAGCAGTGCGTTTATCGTTACGCATTACATCCACAAAATCTTGGTAGGGCGTGGCAGTTGTAACTTCATAGCGCTTGTCCTGAATAGAGGTCAGTATATCGCTGTATGAAATATCCAGGTTCCTAACCGAAAGCACTTCCAGTGCATGGCGTCGAAGCAGGCGGAAGTTTTGCTCTTCATGCTCAAGAACGTCGAAGAAGAGATCGAGTGGAGATGATCCAGATTGTCCAAGCATAGCATTGTAACGGGGATCATCTTGGATAATGCTGTGAATGTCTTTCCATTTGGTTCCAGCTTTAAGGTTACCGTCCTTTTGCAACTCTTTTAGCAGTTCCACAAATGCCTCTCGATTCTTGCGTTCGATACGATACTTGTCCCGCCTCTCTGCCTGGACTCGATCGTTATGTTCCTTCTGAAGCTGTCTGATATGCTTTTCAAACGTCGAAAGTACATCTATGCGGTAAAGAGATTTAAATTTTTCGGTCTTGAACTCTTTATTCCGCTCCAGCTGCTCTTCGGCATCGCACCAACGAGTGAATGGCTCCAAATTAAGAGTGCTGAGCAAAGTTGCTAGCTGATCAAGAGCAAAGCTCCGTTCTTCTTTGAGCCTCTCGTCATGAGCGTTAGATAGTGAGGTAATGTATTCCACAAAAAGTTGGCGGCGCTCGTCATCATCCTTAGCTGAGCGGAAAATGGTCTCGCCCTCGAGGATGGGGAGCGCAGTCTTCCACCTAGTATAGTGCTTGATCTCAGGATGGGAGCGCAGCATTGCCGTAAAATCAGTGCGTAACTTGGTTTGACGCTCTTGCTCTTTGTGTTTTTCCTGGGAACGAAGATCCTCACAGTATTTCATGAACGCCTCTTTGCGCTTCTCTGGTTCTGGAATGGCGCGCCAGTTGGGGTCTTTGATGCCTGCCCGAATTGCTTGAGTCCACTCCCAGTCAGGTTGAACCTTGATTTGCCTGAGCACCTTCATGAAGGCGGCCTCTGCTTCTTGTGGGGTTGCAAATTGAAGCTCGCTCGCGGACACAAAGGCAGGACCGACGCGCTCGCCACCAAACGCAGACTCGCGATCGCGGCGTTCCGGCTGATAGCTGTCGCGCTCGCGCATAGGCTCGCGATCGTAGCGATCGTAGCGGTCATGACGGTCATGACGACCATGGTCATGAGAAGGATCAGATATCACTGGACCGGCAGCCCAGGCATTCCTGTAGCCGATTTAGCTAAGCAGATACATGTATATTGACGAGAAGGATTACTTACGGAGGAGGACGCAGGGGTGGTGCATTGTTTTGTATGCGATCCATATTGGCCCTGACTTCGTCTGGCATCTCCCATGTCGTCTGCTTGGTCTCTTTGTGTGCCCAGTATGACCTGCCATTATGGTCGAGAATGTCCCACGACGTACCCACCGTGGCGCGTTCATTAGGTTCCATCAACTCCTCCGGCTTGCTCCATCGTGTTTCTCTAGTACTAGGGTCGAAGTAGTATTTTCTACCGTCATTAGCCGTGGCAATTTTCCATCGCATCTCTGCGCCCTGGGCGACTGGCATGGGGGGCGCAAAGCCGTTCATGGTCGCCATGTCGTTGCGCGCACTGGGAGGGGGTGCCGTACGAGGTTGACAGTAGTTGCGCGCGTGTCTGAGGTGGGAAGCAGCGAGGGAGGTACTAAGGGCGACTTTTGGGCGCACGGATCAAGCGCGCCCGGGGCCGGCTAAATGATAATACGCGCCGAGCGTGAGAGCTGCTGCCACGGATGTGCCATACTTTAGGACAGCGTTGATCCTGTACAAATATATGTGTGAGTGGGTTAACCGCGTTGTTGAATACATCTCTACAAAAACATCGTGGTATAATAATGGCCGGCCAACTGGAAATGCGGCCCCGCAATAGTGCCGAGTTCGTGGAGAGCTCCATCCTAGAGGCCGTTGTCCCTTCCTACTCTGAGTGCGATCTTCAGGATGAAATCGAATCCTGGGATGGCAGCAATGAAGACGAGAATACGTCAGTTCTACCGTTTCTCGCCCAGAGGCAATTTCTGCTGTTTGGTGGGTTTAGGATAAGATCCTTCATAATGCCTGCTCTTACTTATTCACAGGCACATAGATGAATTGGTCCCTGTCTACATTGTCTTCCGCACTCCTTTCATGGAAGATATTACCTTGAAGTCATATCTTGGGAGATTGGCGATTAATGTTGAGGCTGTTGCCTTCAGCACAGCACCCCCTTCGTCGGAGACGGAGACGAAAGGACCGCCTCCAAAGGAAGTAATCTTTTCTGAAACCATAAAGGAATCGACTCTACCTACCGTTGTCTACCACGAAGATGAAGACGGCTCGCATATATACGCGATTTGGAAGATAAGAGCTTTCATTAGTAAGCGCGCATCGTGGTCAAGTGTTCATGACTTCTGACTTGGCTCAGGTCGACCAAGAGGAAGGTATTACAAGCCAGCAATCTATTTTCAGCCTACAGCGTCTTTAAAGCCAGCAGAGAAGGCCAGTAGAAGCGTGCCCGGAGATGACTACCTACCAAGCAGAGTTCCGACCGCACTGAATCTTCTGCAGTCATTCGAGAATGATCCTGCTTTGACCGACATCCATCCTCGTTTGTCTGCACTGCGTATAAATAAGATTGCCCCAACTGCACCCGTTTCGAAAGAACTGGTTCGACCTATTAGAAATGGCCAAAGGCGTCTGTTTCGAGCTCTTCCGGCTCTGATCTGGAGAATGAGATATTCCAAGGTCCAGGCTTCGTTAAGCGACACGTCTCTCATGGCCTCTTTGGAACTAGAGGTCGCTTATATGACTGGATATCCAATCACTATTGACGATGTGCGGTTGTCACTGCGAGGTGGTCACGTCAAATGTATTTCCGACAACGGTGGGGTTCCCCGCACTCACAAACCGGGTGATCAACTTGTTTATTTATACAAAATTACCCCGAACGTTGCTCCCGATGGCTCCCTATTTTTTGGACCTGAGAGCTATTTCATGACACTGGATATCAAAGCTAATGTGCTGGCATCTGCAGAGTGTCGCCCTGTGGTTACCATTAACTGGCAGACTGCTGTCGACTTTTTAGCTGAGCAGAATACCGGCTTGGTGAAGGTAGCCCACAGGCTGAGCAATCCAGCTTTGCAACTACCTAATGAGTCTGAACTAGACTCTCTTTCTACTCACGATGACGGCCAGCGAGCAGAGAATTACCAAAATAAAGTGGTCAACATCACTCTTACTATATCTGGTCCCTCTCATGTAACTGTTGGAGAAACTTTCCACTGGAAAATATTTATCGTTAATCGTTCGGATAAGGCTAGGAAACTAGCCGTCCTAGTTATCCCGAGAAGAAAACGCGACTATGAGAAACATAAACAACAGTCTTCAACATCCTCACTCGAGAAACATCGTGCTGATCGAAAGGGGTTAATAGCAAGTGCAGTCCTAGATGAGAACATTGTGTATGCGAAACAAAAGAGTGCGCGCACAGAAGCAGCAGACCTGTTGTGCCTGACAACCGATGTCAGAGTTGGGTATGTGCTATCGACGGGATTTAATGCTTAAGTACAATACACTAACACATCCCAGTCATCTTGCGTCCGGAGCATCTTATACGGCCGATTTGAAGTTTCTTGCTCTATCTGCTGGGGTGCTTTCTATAGATGCTGTCAGAGTTGTAGATCTGGCTACAAACGAAACCTCGGATATTCGCGATGTACCGACGATAGTCGCTGTAGCACATGAAGCTGACGCTGAGGCGAAGTAGGCGCAATGCATGATGGGGAAGGAGGGCTTGAGTGTACATTTTATAGCTGTCTAAAACCTACTGCGTTTCTGTTGTCTGCATGGAATATTCACACATTCAATGGCGACCGCAGTTAGTTCATTCACATCTTAGTGGGTCTGGTACCTATTCCGTCGACTCTATTTAGCATGCTAGACACTTTATGTATGCCCACAAGTGCTAGCCCTTAGGACTGGAGCAATTGGTATGACTGTCGTTCAGTGATCGATTGTTACATATGCGGACCCTAAGCACTGTCATACAATCATGCTGGCAGAGGCCAGCGTGACGTGAAGGGGAAAGATCCTCATACGAGCAAGAAGTGAATGCGAACACTAAGGTGCTGCTGACGCTAGGCTGAGTTGGAGTTGTCGCTGAGACCCGCGTGCTTGCTGGCGAGACGTTTGGTCACGTGTCCACGCTAACGAAGCCCTGGCCGATTTCTATGTGGACTTGCGTTCGCTCGTCGCTCTCCCACACCTGACCGTGCTCACCACTCCGACCTTCGTCCCGCGAAGGTACCCCTCAACTTCACGTGCTGAGGGTATTTCAGCCATGGACTGTAAGTTGTTTTCTATACTCTCCGTCTATTGTTTGTCTTGCCACACGCAAACTCGCTGTTCCATCGCTCCGCCGGCCTCGCTCTCATGCACATCTTCATCATTTCGCGACCTCGACCCATCTCCCAGCAACATATGCTGGAGTGGTTCTGCTATATCTATACACTCCGCTTTGCTCTTTTTCTTCTGCTACCTGCTATACCTTCTTGGTCGTCCATTGGCGTCAGCTGCTCAGCCGCCCGCCGTCCATCTCCGACCATCAATTACAGGTTCAACCTCATCGGACCTTGATTGTTTATGAGTTGCTTGTCCTTCTCAAGCGCGTTTTGTTTGATTAGAGTCGCGTGGTTCTGCTCTATCCAACCCACCTATTTTCATTTACACACCATGTGCGCTTCTTGACTTATCACGCTGACAACCCAACAGCCGCGTCCGTCGCAGTACCCTCATCCACCCCAGGCCCTATGGCCTCGATTCCACTCACTAATGGGCACTCTTCACCTGTCGCTTTTGGTACCGCTGTACCCTCCCCTCTTCTACATAGCGAGAGCGAAGCCTCCGACGCGAAGGATTCTGCCGCCGAGAACGTGTCATCAGATGAAGATGCTCCCGGAGAGGATGATGATGATGAAGGAAATCCTATGGATGTTGATTCTGAGTCCTCTCAGGATGAAGATGCGGAAGGCGAGCCGGATGGCGACTATGACTCCGAAACTCCGCCGCCAGATGAGGCAGAGCCTAGTCGTGCCCGCAGCTCGTCACAAGAGTCACGCAGACCTCCGAAGCGAAAGGCCAGTGTCGAGGACGATTACTCACTGCACCCAGAGTTATATGGGCTGCGTCGGAGTGTACGTATCCTCAATTCGTATTATGACTTTGAGCTAACTGTAGCCTAGGGTCGCGCCCGGCCAACCCGCCGCATAGTAAGGTACCCCGTGAAACTGGTCTGTTCGGTTCTAATATATGATAGGTCGATAGCAGTGATGATGATGACGCTTCTGATTCTGATGGAGCACCACGCAAACGACAGAGAACGTCATCGCGTAAAGGTACGTCCAGATCTTTATCTCCTTTGCCTTAATTCTAACGCTGCATCAGCTTCAAACCAACCGACTCCTCTATATCGCTCTGCAGACTCAGACTCAGACTCAGAAGGCTACGTCGGAGCTCGCCGGAACGTCCCAAGCAAGAAAGAGCGACAACGCCGGCTTCTTGTAGCAGAGGGTCATCTTCCCCCTTCACATAGCGAAGTTCGATTCTCTCAACGACGCGTGAAGCAAGTGAAAAACTACAATGAGGATGGAGAAGATTCGTTTGAGGAAGAAGAAGAGGATACCACGCCGAACTACTGGGCGACCGCCGCCGAGTATAGTGGGCCTGCTATTGACAAAGTATTGGATCATAAACCAAAGCCTGACTTAGGTTTGAGCCCCGGGTATAGTGGAAGTTGTGTTGCTGTTGCTGACCATACCCTAGAACTCGATCCATATTCCATCCAAAAGAAAGATTTCGAATACTTGGTAAGTGTGTCTGGCTGTTCTACCTGCAGTCAAGCTAATTCAACCTCTAGATCAAATGGCAAGATAAGGCCCACTACCATTCTACCTGGGAGGAGTATGACACCATCGCCAATTGTAAAGGATTCCGAAAGCTGGACAACTATTTCAAGAGTGCTGTCATGACCGATGCTCATATACATGCTCGTAAGAAGCAAGATCCCGAAGAATATGAGCAACACATGGTTGCGCGAGAAGCTCAAAGGGAGAGCTTGCTAGATTATCACGTGGTGGAGCGCGTAATAGATACTCGTGATGGTGAGGACGAAACTGAGTATTATGTCAAATGTATGTATAGCCTTCGTCCCCCTATTCAGATTACCTAACCGTGTAACAGGGAAGGGTTTGGCCTACGATAATTCCACGTGGGAGCTTGGTTCCTTGGTGAGCGATCTTGCGCAAGTGGAAATAGATCGCTACCTTGATCGCTCATCGAACCGACCTTTTTCCAATACCAAGGAGTCTAGCATACAAACTCGGCGCACCTTCAAGATGCTCACTGAGCAGCCAGAGTATGTTAAACACGGCCGCCTTCGTTCCTTCCAACTGCAAGGCCTCAATTTTCTAGCCCACAATTGGTGCAGAGGCACCAACGTTATACTAGCCGATGAGATGGGGTTGGGCAAGACAGTTCAGACCGTTTCATTCATGAACTGGCTTCGCCATGACCGGGGCCAGCAGGGTCCGTTCCTTTGCGTTGTGCCTTTGTCTACTATGCCAGCATGGGCAGATACCTTCAACAACTGGACCCCTGACATTAATTATGTCATATACACTGGCAACACTGAAGCACGGCGGATCATTCGTGACTGTGAACTCCTTGTGGAAGGTAACACACGCAAGGTCAAGTTCAATGTTCTATTGACCACCTACGAGTTTGTACTGTCTGATTGGCAATTCCTCTCTCAGTTGAAATGGCAATTCCTTGCCGTGGATGAAGCTCATCGGCTGAAAAACCGGGAGTCTCAACTGTATGAAAGGCTCCAAGGATTCTCTGCTCCTAGTCGCCTACTCATCACTGGTACCCCCATTCAGAATACCTTAGCCGAGCTTTCCGCTTTGATGGACTTTTTGATGCCTGGAAAGGTAATGTTCGATGAGAATGTTGATCTAGCATCCGAGGACGCGAGTCGAAAGCTCGCTGAGCTCAGCGCAGCTATCCAACCCTATATGATCCGCCGAACGAAAGAAAAAGTTGAAAATGATCTTCCACCGAAGTCTGAAAAGATCCTCCGAGTTGAGCTATCCGATATACAACTCGAATATTACAAAAACATTCTCACCCGGAACTATGAGGCTCTTAACGAAGGCGGCCAAGGCCAAAAGCAGTCATTACTGAACATTGTCATGGAGCTCAAGAAAGCGAGCAACCACGCTCTTCTATTCCCCAATGCAGAAGCCAAGTTTCTCAAGGAGAACGCCACCAAGGAAGAGACTTTGAAAGCACTTATCACCACAAGCGGAAAGATGATGCTTTTGGATCGTCTGTTAGCGAAGCTGAAAGCGGATGGTCACCGGGTCCTCATCTTCAGCCAGATGGTTCACATGCTCGACATACTCACGGACTACATGAGGTTAAGGAATTACCAGTTCCAGCGGCTAGACGGTACAGTTCCAGCGAGCGATCGTAAGATTGCTATCGATCATTTCAATGCTCCTGAAAGCGAGGATTATTGCTTCCTTCTATCGACTCGAGCTGGAGGCTTAGGCATCAATTTAATGACAGCCGATACTGTTGTCCTGTTCGACTCTGACTGGAACCCCCAAGCTGATCTGCAGGCCATGGCGCGAGCTCATCGTATTGGACAACAGAAGCCTGTTAGCGTCTATCGTTTGGTATCTAAAGATACAATCGAAGAAGAGATTCTTGAGCGAGCTCGCAATAAGCGTATGTTGGAATTCATTACCATACAACGCGGGGTTACGGACCGGCAAAAGGAGCTAAACGACAAAATCAACCGTGCAGCAGGCGAGCCAAATTCTGCCGATGACATTAATAATATTCTTAAGCGTCGTGGCCAAAAGATGTTCGAGCAGTCAGGTAATCAGAAGAAGCTCGAAGAACTTGACATTGACGCTCTGCTTGAAAACGCAGAAGAGCATAAGACCGAACAAGCGGCCGGCCTGACATCTGATGGTGGTGAAGAATTTCTTAAAGCCTTCGAGTACACAGACGTCAAGATTGATTTGGAATGGGATGACATCATTCCCAAAGACGAGCTCGAGGTTGTGAAAGCGGAAATTCAACAAAGGAAAGAAGAAGAGGAGACCAAAAAACTCCTTGAAGAAAGCGCACCTAGAAAGCGCAAAGCAGCTGGAATCAGTGAGCGTGAACAGCGGGCCGCGAAAAAGCGAGCTAGGGAGGCTTTGGACGACGACCAATCTGAAGAAGACGACGTCAACAATGACCCAAGACGTCCTCTGAACACCAAAGAAATTCGCAACATTATCCGATCCTATGAACGATATGGCTCGTTCGATGAGCGTGGCGAGGAAATGCTCCGGGAAGCGAAACTGGTTGGACGTGATGTGGACATGGTGAAAGCAGCTCTACATGAGGTCATTGCCAAAGCCAAAGATGAGATCGAAAAGCAAAAGACCGATCCAAAGGATACCGGAGATCGGCAGCTCACGAAGAAGGACAAGAAGGCAGTTTTGTTCGACCATGAAGGTGTGAAGAGGGTCAATGCCGAGACCATTCTTGACCGCCCTGTTGAAATGCGAGTACTCAAAGAGGCCATTACCAATGTTTCAGATTGGCGAAACTTTCGTATTCCTGATGCGTTCAAACCAGCGCATTACACTTGTCCATGGGGCGCTCGTGAAGACGGGATGCTAATGGTAGGAATCAATCGCCACGGGTACGGTGCCTGGGTGCCTATTCGGGACGATCCTGACCTTGGGATGAAGGAGAAGTTCTTTCTGGAAGAGCATCGGGTTGAGAAAAAAGAAGAGCGAAGCAAGAACGAGGAGAAAAGCACGAAATCCCCTGGAGCTGTTCACCTTGTTCGACGGGCGAATTATCTTCTCACGGTGTTGAAGGACAAGGCTGGCGCCGATCCGAACGCAAAGCGGCAGATGGAAAACCACCACCGCAATAACAAGAAACACTTACATGCCTCACGACGCGTGGATAAAGCATCGAGTGTATCGGCAAGCCCAGCTCCATCGGGACAAATGCGCAAGGGCGCTTCTCGCGAGTCAGAAAAGCCTGTTCACCGCCTGCACAGCGAGAGCCGCCACTCTGAGCGACCTGAGAGCCGTCAACAAGACAAAGGAGGCCCAGCACATAGACATCGACCGAGCGATCAACACCGGTTATCCGAGGGTGGTCGCAAAGAGCATCGTCACGACCGTGGCAGCATCGATCGTCGCTCTGAGCAAAGCCCAGAAATTAGGCGTAAAGCTAGCGGTGATGTGGAGAAGGTGCGCGTTAAGGAGGAGCGATCTCGACCGCAAGACGAGCGGCAGCATCCAGCGTCGCACGACAACAACAACAACAACAACCACCACAGTCAACATCGCAACGTGAACTCCCCTTCGCACAAAGGCAAAGAGAAAAAGATCGATGGACGCATGGAAGATGCGCTCAAACCAGTCCGTGACAACCTAATACGACTGAAGAGGGCCACCGGCAAGAATTTCCCCGTCAAGGACAACTTGGTCAAGGTGCTTAAGAAGGAGCTCATCACGATTGGCAACTTCATAAGCAAGACAACTCGAACCAACCCAGACCGAGGAAACGAACTCTGGTAAGTACTGTGCTCTTTTGTTTCATGGGCTGCGCTGACCTTTGGCAGGAACTATACAGTCAATACGTACTGGCCGCGTCCTGGTGTTACGGTGGACAAAGTCCAGGGCATGTACAGGAAAATGATACAATCCGAATCAGGGGCAAGACAGAGCGTTCAGCAGAACGGGCAGGCGCACGGCAGTTGAAGGGTGGATATGGTGGAAGGCAAGAACAGTATGCAGATAATTTCATTCCGAGGGCCCGCGCGATGTCTGCATTAGAGGCGTCTTGCGGCTTTGGGGACTATCACGACATTTCACGGCATAGCGTTGGTGTTTAGGCTTTGATGGATCACGGCGCGGTTGCTTTTGGGTTCGACTTTTCGTCTGCATAGGACAGGACTCGGGCCGTTTCTGCCACATGGTGGACGCGACGTACGGGTCATTCGTCTTCACTTTGGGGCGCGCATCGGCAGCATCAAAACAGCACTGGGACGGCTTTTTGGCTGAGCATTTACGGCATGGGATCACGGGCCTGCATTGGTTGCGAAGGCATTGTTTTCTTTCAGCAGGCTTCGCCGCCTCGTTTAACAGAGGGTGTGTATATACCTGGTAGACAGCAATAACTGGCAGATGTTGCTGGGTTCAACAATGAAGAACATGAACCAATTGGGTTATCCAGCCTGTGTGTGCCTGCAAGCTGCTCGGCGGCCCGCCATGCCATGTCCCCGTGGGTCGTGAGGTTTCAGATGAGCCCATGGGGAGTGTGAGTGGTGAGGGAGGCGGTGACTGCGTAGTTGTTGGGCGCATGACATCAGTGGTCCAATGACGGCGATGCGACTCGGCACGTTCATGGGTCGTGTGGGCACTTACTCACGCTGAAGCCAGCTGCAATCCGGCCATCATAGTGTTCAACAACGCGGCCACGTAGGAATAAAGAGCGCCCACTGCCGCCGACGCATGTCTGTCTCTAGACACGACCCTAGAGACCTACGATGCGGTGGCCCGGAATGATTGGGCCTTTGGCCCTGCTCGTGTGTTGCGCCAGCAGTCTGGATCTCCCAATCAATACCCGGCAGCTAGACGACTCCGCACCCCAGAGGCTGCATGGCCGCTTTCTCCACATTACCGACTTCCACCCGGACACCTTTTTCAAGACATACTCCAGTACCCAGGCAGACGCCGTCTGCCATCGCAAAAATGGCCCCGCTGGCTACTACGGTGCCGAGACGTCGGGCTGCGACTCACCCATCTCCCTGGTCAACGCGACCATGGACTGGATACACCGCCATGTCGCCCACGACATCGACTTTGTCATCTGGACCGGAGACTCTGCCCGCCACGACAACGATGAGAAGATTCCTCGCACCCAGGACCAGATCATCGAGCAGAACGAGCTCATGGTCCGCAAGATGACCGAGGTCTTTGGGAGGACCTCGGGAGACGACGACCCCACGAACGCCTTCAGAATACCCATCGTGCCCACTTTTGGCAACAACGACATCATGCCACATAACATCTTCACCCCGGGCCCCAACAGGTGGACCCTGAAGTATCTGGACATCTGGAGAGGCTTCATCCCAGAGGCCCAGCGCCATCAGTTCTCCCAGGGCGGCTGGTTCTGGGCAGAGGTTGTGCCTGGAAAGCTGGCCGTCGTGAGCCTGAACACCATGTAAGTTGATTCTCCATCGTAGCACGGATCCACGACTGACCATTCTAGGTACTTCTTCGCGTCCAACTCCGCTGTCGATGGATGCGCGAATAAACACGAGCCCGGCTACGAACAGTTCGAATGGCTGCGTATTCAGCTCCAGCTTATGCGAGACCGCGGCATGTCGGCCATTTTGATCGGTCATGTCCCGCCCGCACGCGTCAACAGCAAGGAGAGCTGGGAGGAAACGTGCTGGCAAAAGTATGCTTTGTGGGAGCAGCAATATCGCGATGTCATTGTGGCTTCGATTTTTGGACACATGAACATCGACCATTTCATGCTACAGGACTCCCATCATATCAAGAAAGGGACAAAGAAGGGACTTATGGCAAGCAGCGGCACCAAGTCCCAAAGCTTGACACAAGGCGGCGGTCTGCTGCATGACGGCGAGGTAACGGTTGCGTCAGCATCCGACTACTTGTTGGACCTTAGAGATCGTTGGTCAAAGTTGCCTTCCCATTCTTCGAAGAAGAAATCTCTGTCTTTGAAGGAACAAAATGGGAAAAACGGCAAGAAGCCAAAAGACAGGAGAAAGTCGTTCATCGAAAAAATTGGTGGGAAGTTTGCAGAGCGATACAGCGTCTCCTTTGTTTCGCCATCCGTCGTGCCCAACTACTACCCTACCATCCGCATTTACGAGTACAACATCACCGGTTTGGAGAATATTGCCCCCGTATCACGTCACAGCATTCCCAAAGGAATCAATCATGCGCCTATGCAAAAGCCAATCCCAGGAATCGGATTCTTCGATGATGATGATGCTTACAAGCGAGAAATAGACTCGCTACTGAAGCGGACACATAAGAAGAAAGAAAAAGAATCTCTCAAAAAGAAAAAGTATAAGTTCAGAGTTCCAGACGGTCCCTCCAAGAGTTCACCGCCTGGTCCCGCGTACAGTCCCCAGCCGCTCACGCTGATAGGATACACGCAATATTTCGCCAACCTGACGCACATAAATAATGACTTCGTCACACAGTCATCCAATGATGTTTCGCCGCACACTATATTCGGGTTGCGAATCGATGAGGAAGGTATCATCGAGGCAAGTAAATGGAAAGAAGGCAAGCATAGGAAGCACCAGGGTAAAAAGCCGCATCCAAAGCCACACCCGAAGAAGTTCAAGTTCGAAGTCGAGTATGATACCAAGACTGATAAGCATTACAAGCTTAAAGACCTCACCGTAAGAAGTCTTGTGGATCTGGCGAGGCGGATTGGAAAGGATGATAGGCTGAATGTCCTAGAGGGTGAAGAAGAATCGGAAGAGTCAGAAGTGGAAATTGAGCAGGATCTAGAAGACCAGGGGAAGAAAAAGAAAAAGAAAAAACATAAGAGAAGTAACAACCGTCTATGGCTCAAGTTTGCGGAACGTGCCTTTGTGAGCACCATGGATCCGAGTGAAATTGCATTGTTTGGGGGCGTAGCGGAACAGAAAAACGATGAAGAGGAAGAAAATATGGAGTTGTAACATAACACAGCATAAGAGCAAGGAGCAAACATGGTGTCTATATGGGAGATATACCCTGGCTGGATTTGCATGTTTGCCTTAGCGGTCGTTTCATGGGATTTGGGTATTGCACGGTTACATTTTCTTTAGCTTTCATGTCACGGTAAGGATTTGGTGGTATGGCATGGCATGGCATGGCATGGCAGGCAGGCAGGGACTGGGCACGTTGCACTCTCACATTCTCGTTTTGAATTTTGGTGTTTATGCATAGCATTGTCTCAATTAGATGGCCGATCGCTTCTTCACACCGTTCTCCCGGAGCTCTCCGTCTGTGCCTCGTTCATAATCTCTTGAAATACACTAATCCCCTTTCTTCCCAGCGCCGTGCCCACGCCCACGGCCGCAGCACCCACAGCCCGCATCCTCAAGTACCCAGCCCCGTTTTCAACACCCCCGATGCCGATGATTTGTATCTTATCAAGCTCGCTATGCTGGAAAAGCATGCCTTTGATCGTGTACACATTGCCCAAAGCAAGTGGATGAAGGGGTGTACCCGCCAGGCCGCCTATTCCCGTGCCACTGGCGGAATTGAGTGTATGGTGGAACACTTCTCGTATTTGGGTGGCATCGGCCGAGGTGGATTGGTTCACGTGGGAAGAGATCGTTTCCAGCATGGGAGAGAGGAGGAGGGAGGAGCCGAGTGTGTTGGTTGCGGTGATGAAGGATATCGGACAGGGGAGGTGTGTGGGCTCGGCCTTCGCCGAGTCTAGCAGCGCAGAGATGAGTTGTTGAAACTGCCCTTGGTAGGTATAAGGAGGCGTCTTTATGCCGATAGGAGGCACATCTCTTTCTATCTGGTGGGCGACTTCGCGCTTAAGAGCGACGAGGTAGGAGAGTAGAGACGCGGCGTCGTAGGCGGGAGGTGGTTTGGATGGGATATTGGGGCAGGAGAGGTTGACTTCCATGGCGAGGGTCATGCTTACGGACCGCTGGTGCGAGCATATCATCCTGTAGCATTCTACAACCTCATCTGCAGTCCCTGTGACGGAAATGATGAACGGCTTAAGTTTGCCACGTGACGCAGATGCAGAGTGAGGAAGCGCATCTGATATCGTCTTGATGAATCCAAGGTATTCTTCCAGTGGAATAGGGCTATAGCCCAATGTATTCAAACTGCCTGTCTCACTAGCTTTCGCAAGAGTAGAAGAGGGATTTGGGGGCAGAGCCTCGCCTGTCAAAGGGTTGTAGAACGTGAATTGATGGACGGAATCGTCGTGTGGAAAGCCGTGCAGAAGGGAGGTTCTAGTGGTTACTGCGCCTGTGTGAGGCGTGTCATATAGTTCTTGAAGCTGCTCGAGCGAGGAGCACCATGGATTGGCAGAATTCAAAAGAGGAGGGTGGATGTGGAGTGTTCGCATGGTTGGTCCCGCGTGTAAAAGCGAAAAAGCCGGAAACTAGACTTTACGGCTGTTTATCTTACTCTTTAGTTTTATTCCTTGAAGTCCCGTCTCTTGGTGCGTTGTAAGGCTGAGAGCTTGACGTGGCTCCTTTCAGAGATCATGTAAAAATGTATGGAGAAGTTGTATTATGATACAATCAAAGAGGAGAGTAGAATGGTGGTGTGATTTCTGTTTAAAGTAAATGACACTCAGAAGTGGGGCATACGTTATCTTGAACCTCTACGTTACATAGGCAGTGGCTCCCAACAGCGATAAAAGCGATGCAACTTTGGAAGCACAGTCTTCAGCACAACTCTGGATAGCATAAATAGCACAGGTATAAGCGTTGATTTGTTTTCGAGCTTGTGGTCGACGGTATATTGAGGTGGGGCGGTCCCATGTGACACCATGATCTCTAGTTTGGCCTCGCAAGGCGGAATCGCGACTACATCTTTCCCCCTCTCATACCCATCACTCTGCGCTACCTACCAACAGCATCTACAAAATTAGTCAATACATTCATATAACTGAGAAGAGGCGGCTCTTCCCTAAATTCTTTCAAGCCAAACAGCTGCTGTTGCTTATGCATTAATAATATGTCTTCGAAACTGACCATAGGAGTTTGTTAATTATCACAGCAGTCTTCCACAGCATAATCTATCAATACTACGCGATATGACCGACTCCCGGACTTTCATGTGGCATGGCACTCATTCCTAAGCTGCAAACTTGCCATGGCAGAGATGAATCAGCCTAAGAAAAAGCGGCGCATAGGAGGACTGTGAAGAAAGACAGGTATAACCCAGTTATGCATGCTTGCTCATTCTTACTGGCCATATGTAGGGTGGTATGTAACTGGAATATGTCCTACGCCACTGTACGGGAATTGATTTCCGAGGTAGTCATACTTCTAAAGCTCGACATGGTCGGTGTAATGAGAAATGACCCCGTCTGTAGCAGCCGCGAGCGTCTCAACCTTGAATGCAGATGGTCTGAAACCATTGTGCCCTTAGCACAAAACAAGGATGAGAGTCTCAGGCCTGCCCATGAAGTACACACCAACGTTCACCTTACGCCCACAGAACCGTTTACGGAACACGCGGAGAAGGCAGCTTTAATGCAAGTTGAAGCACCGCGGGTCATCTGGGATATCTTTGGAAGTATGCTGAAAGGCCTCGGCAACTTGTCTAATAAACTACCATAGACTGATGTATTCAATAATATGAACCTTGTGTTTCTCAAATCACCTACCTCAGCATCCCTAAGCTGTGGAGCCACCCGTTTGATTGATACCTGAAACAACATTTCCTCTGCATACTTACCCACGCACGGCAGTGAGTTGGATAAACCTAATAAACTACAGTGAACCCCTACTAACTTCTAATCCCAAATTAGCACTTACCTCACCGCTTGTCTTTCGTTGTATATGTGCTTACGAGTGACCTCCAATTCTCCACACTTGATACACCCTCCCACCCACATGTTCTCATAGTTGTTATACTTCTCTCCCATTACAATACCATTGCGGGCATCACTTCCAGGCATCACCAATGTCATCTCCCAGGCCAAATCATGCTCATCAAGTACCGAGGAATCACTGCTCAATCAGCAGGTATCGATGACGCCCATTTCAGCTGCTCCTCTGGAGGGACTTTTCATATTTTTACTTTGATTAATATATCCTGTTCGCCTGGACAATTTCACGCCAGCTTCCCCGGCACAAAAGGAAGACCGGCCGACAGGCCGCCGTCGACGGCCCACGCCTGCCCATTGACATAGCTGGCCTCGTCGCTCGCCAGGAACAACACCGCCCTCGCAATCTCGTCGGGCTGGCCGCCCCTCCGCAGCGGATTCAACTGCCCGATCTTGCCCTCGCTCCCCCTCTTCCTCGCCGCGTCGTACGTGCTCTTCGTCATGCCCGTCTCGATCAGGCCGGGGCACACGGCATTGCAGCGGACGCCCGTGCCGACGAGCTGGTAGGCGCACGTCTGCATGAGGCTCACGACGGCGGCCTTGCTGGCGCTGTAATCGGTGGGCCCCGCGTTGCTCCTGAGCCCGGCGACCGAGGCCGTCGCGACGATGCTGCCGCCGGGATGCGTCTTGTCGGCGCTGGTCGCCAGCATCGCGCGGCTGGCGTACTTGGCCGCGAGGAACACGCTCAGCGCGTTGGTGCGCAGCATGTGCATGAAGCCCTGCGCGTCCTCGTCCCAGAACAGCTTCCTGCTGCTGATGCCCGCGTTGGCGAAGAAGACGTCCAGGCGGCCGTACGACGCGAGCGCCTCGGCGCAGACGGACCGCACGGCGGCCTCGTCGGCGGCGTCGAATTGCCGCGTGTGGATGGCGACGCCGGCGTACAGCGACTCGAGCTCGCGCTTGTGCGTGGCGAGGTGCGAGTCGGCGAAGTCGCAGAGGTAGATGGCGCGGGCGCCGTGGCGCGCGAATTGATGTGCTGAGGTGCGGCCGATGCCGATGGGGGAGTTTGCGCCTGTTTCTCGTACGTTAGCAGGGAAAGGGGGGGATGGTGGGGGGAGGTTGGCAGTTGGGAGACGTACCAGTCACGATGATGACCTTGTCTTTCACCCGCCTAGGTTGGAATCTCTTGTGAGCAAATGGTGGGCCGACTGCGAGACTAGAAATGCGGACGAAGACGAGCATGCTCACTTATCACCCAAATCGCCTGCTATACTCCGAACCTTGGGTATGTCTTCGAAGGTTCCTGGATCTGGCATCGGAGCGGAGAGCTCTTTGCTGAGCGGCTGTTGCTTGATCTTCGGGTCGGCGGGCATGCTGAACACTATAGCTCTACAGGAAGTGTGAAAGAACTGATAGCTAGCGGTGGTGATTCAGGGAGGAGCTTGTACAGTGTCTGGGGGCCGAGGGTGGCCGGCTGCTTGTGCTGGGAGAGAGTGCGGAGTAGGTCATCGGAGATTCCTCGTTTCGGTCAAACGTGGGGAAAGTACCGAGGTAGACTCGATGATCGTTGGCGCGTTCAGCTACTCATCCATCCATCCATTGACTTAAAGCCGTATTTCATTAGCATTCGATAACTTTACTGTTGCGCTCTAAAAGTACAAAGACCACCCTATGCTAACCATACTGCCACCAATACCGCAATGATGAATAGCCCAGAGGACGCCGTTTTCATGCTGAATCCAATGCTGCAGTCTCACTCTGAAAAGCCGGCCGCCCCTTGAATACCTATGAACAAACTGTGATGGCGGAAATGGAGCAACGGAAAATTTGTCTTACGCTAAACGCCGACAGCCAAGCCGCCACGAGGGGTGACAAAATGACATGCACGCCAGAACATGTACCCCAGACCGATAGGAAAGAATAGTAGTAACAACTTGTCTCATCTTCTTCATGGTGGGATGGTCTTCATGCAGTCGTTTGAACCATCGTCATATGCTGACGTATCCCGGGTCATTGTTTGGTTCGTCCAGCCATCCGGGACCGGGCACACCCATTCCAGGCCCGTGGCTGTTATTCCGCGACATGCCTTCACCTTCTCCCCTCTCCACCCACTCCTTCTCGTTCACATCATGCCAGATGCGCTGAAAGTAGAGCCTGAGCGATCTCAGACCACGTAAATAGCCTCTGTCGACACCGGTTGGGTCATGAGGGGGGCATTTTACATCCTCCGGCAACGCATCTTCTGCTGTAACACAGTTTGCAAAGTCGACGATTTTCAACTTGATGTTAGATGTGGTCCTTGCACCTGCATTAGATCGTGGGGCGCTGGGATTGGGAGCGATGCCACCGATATTGTCTTCGGTGCCTGATCCCGAAGGCCCATTTGCAAATGCAAATTTGTCTTTGTCCTTCTGCTCACCGTCGCCACGATCATAGAGCATCAGTAGACTGCTGGCGTAGAATCGGTAGCCAGGGAGGTGGCGTATCATCCTTTCCAGCGCGCTGATCTTCTCAAGGATGACGGGGATATGTCTTAATGCCGCGTTATATCCGGTCCCATCCCAGAAGAACCGCTTCAAGGCATCTTGAAACTCCTTTCCTGCCTTGAGATCTCTGCCGTAGTACTTGTCCTCAAATGCATAGCTTTGGGTTTTGACATTCCATATCTGCATACCGCACACACGGACCCCGAGCTCTCGGCTAGTCGTCATCTGGCATTTGCGTCGTTGTGATCGTTGTTTCTTTTCGTCGGCCTCCACGCCGTATTGTCGTGTGCCCATCTTCAAGTCAAGGACACAAGGCTTCGACATGCCAGCCGTAAGATCCTCAAGGAGAAGAAAGTGCTGGACACGCTCATCGGACTGCTGCTGAGCTGTCTCGGGATTCGTGGGTTCTTCAGGCACCATCGTTATCTTGGTCTTTGATGTGAGTGGAGCTGGCAACATAGTGCCTTGTTGAGGTTCGTTTGGCGCAGGCGATGGATTCTGGGCTCGTGCTTGCTGGACCCCATGTTTGTCTTGCTGTTGCATCCGCCTGTCCTCGTCCATAGCGAAGACCTCCTCTTCACCATCACCGCCGTAGCCATCTTCTTCATAAAACTCCAGATGGGACCTCCGGGATGAGTCCACACCACACGGTCTACGTGTCAGACCTCCCCCGGAATGTCGACGGCGAGAGATCATAGACATGGAAGCTTCGAGCCTATCCTGAACTCCCTTCACGGCATCGTCGGGCAAGCTTCCGCTGGCTGATCTCGACATTTGGCGGTGAGCCTCAGCTTTGAGAACTTGCTTGCGTGTTGACTCCTCATGCATAGTTATCTCCGATATGTCTGCGCTATTCCTGCGCATTGGCAGTGAGGAGCCTACGATGCCCTGAGGTTCCGCTCTTGGCCGGTGAGGTAGGCCATGATGATGATGGCGATGGCGATGATGGATTGGAGGCGGAGCAAACACCTGGCGCAAAACCTCTTCTTGGAGTTTTCTGTTGATGGTAGTGACGCCCCAGCTGCTCTGCCGTCGTAAAGCAGGCCCGCCATGGTTCTCAGTGGGTAATAGGCCAATATCGCTCTGGTTTCTACGGTGGTATTGCGACGTAAGAGGTGAGCTGCCAATCCATGGGTCTGGAGTGGTCGAACGCGGCGGCATCCGAAATAGATTGTCGGGAATAATGTGACGGTTGTTTTCGAATATCACCTGAGGTACTGCCGTAGTTTGCTGGGAGTGGCTGACAACTCTGGGCTGATCTTCGCTAGGCCTACTATGGCTGGGGACATCTGAATCTGGTCTCGAAGTTACGGCCTCGTTGTTAGAGTTTGAGGTGATTTCTCCCTTGGTCTTGTCTTTTGCCTTTTTGCGTTTGGGCGCTTTGCGATAGGTGACATTAAGAACGCCGATGTACCTGAAGATTAACATTAGCACATGCACAACAAATGCAAGGCAGGGGGGTTTCTTGGCTGAGGATTCAGCAACGAAACTACCAGCAATGGTACATGTGCATACCTTGGAAGGAATTCTAATAACTCAGGATGCTGCCGTTCGACCGTCTCATAGAATTCGTTCTCTCGGTTGTTAAGCTGCTTACATACTGCTCGCCGAGAAAAGCGGTACACCGTGGTATGACCACCCACCTGGTGGTCGTACGGTTTCAATTCTACGGCGCCTAGGGGAGCAGGGGGTTGAGCAGATGCAATCGATTTTTTTTCATGTTTACGCGGCGTCGCAGTGGGCGTAGTGCCTAAATCGTCAGTAGCACTGGACTCATCGTCATTCAGCGAGTATGAAGACTCTGCTAGCGACTCATACTCAGACTCAGCCGAGGTTGTCGCATCAGTGGTGGCAGAAGCAAGCGACTTGCTGTCATCCTGCGGAATAGAATTGGTCGCTTGGATATCACCATGCAGGCATTGATTTGTATCTTGAGACTGTAGAGAGATTTCTACCTCTTGCCGAGTCTTTACAGGCTCCTCCTTACCCCATCCATTAGTTCCCTTGCCGGCACTGACGGAGCTAAGTCTCCGAATAGCCTCACTTTTGGCTTTCCGAGCCTCTTCTTCTTTGGGTGCCTCCCCAGGCGACTTCAACTGGCGATGCGGGAAGTACAATGCCGATGAAATCTGCTCCCGTTCCGACTCGTCTTCATCAGAGCCGGGCGAGTGTTCTGGACTATCGGCTTGCAAGGCTCGAAAATAGTCCGGAGACTCATGTAACGTAGAAGTAGGTCGAGCTTTCAATGCATGTGCTCGGAGTTTCTCGGCAGCGGCTGTAGGAAGGCTTCTAGAGAATGATGATCCACGCTCCGCACCAGGAGTCAGATTGTGGAAGTTCCTGATCTCTTCCAAAAGGCGTGCTGGGAATTCATGGACGTGGTCTGCTCTGCCGGCACTGCCTTCTCTAGGGGCGGATTTCGGGATAACGTCAAAGTACGAATGGGTGGGTTCGATATTGGGTGACTGGACGGCTGAACCAGGACGGGATGCTTTTTGCAATTGCTCAGTTAAGGCACTCGTCGATGACCGTGCGGCGTGCTCCTCGTGAAGGCTCTGCAAAACTCTGTCCGCCTGACGGCGTTCCTTGGTCCGACCTTCACGCTTCTTCTGCTCCTCTGCAGCATCGTTCTCTTTGAAGACGCGCAAATAATGACTCGCTTTGCGGCTTCGTGCAGCGGCTGGTGCCTCGGTTTTTGGTAACGCAGCTTCTATTTTGTTTTCGACATGGCCGTCTCTTATCTGCACATGACCACCGTGGCCCCCATGATGAAGATAGGCCTCTGTCTTGCCTGTGCGCCACATCCTGTTTCTTATCCTTTCCCCAGCATCCTCATTCTCGGCCAAAGTATCGTCTAGCGACGCAGCATGGTGACCGATGCTGGGAGGAGTAGTGGGCCGGTGAATGGGGGAGTCCACCGGACTCATGAATGGAGGTGGACTGTGGCTAGTGCAATCAGAAGCCATACCTGCTCCTTCACTCTTTGTGGAACTGAAGCGGGCAGAGAGCAAGCTCTGGTATTCTTTTGAGAAGGGCAGTGGGTTGCGAGGGTGAGGCAAGGGGGAGGCTGTCAGTCTCCGCGGGGAGGGGTGTGCGACAGCCATGTCCCGGTGGCCTTGGTCTGGAGCATCGTCGTATGTGTCTGTGGTGGGTGGGATGGAGCGGGGTGAAGATGCTGGGCTGTCGGAAGGCAGGTAGGTGGTGGAGAAGATGGTGTCGCGCTCCGACAACTGTGGCTGATCGAACGAGGGCGTCCACAGGTGGCTCGGGGCCGTCTTGGAGCGGCCAGCCTGGGAGAGGGTCCTGGGTGTCACCTCTGGACGGGAGGGCGACGAGGGATGCGGGTGGGCATGACGGTCGGGGGTTTGCGGCGCATTTGACCTCACCGATGCGGAGGGTGAGATGCTTCTCGGGGCGTGCGGCGGTGACATGGAGACGACATTGGTCAGACCACGAGCAAGATCGAAAGCTGGGGCGCGTGGCGGGCTGTGCGGCAGATATTGGGCGGACAGCAGCAGCAGGGGAGGTGGACGAGGTTGGATGGCCGGTTGGGTGCGCGACTTGCGGACCACAATGCAGGGCGGGACGACGGCCGGTGGCTCAGCGTGATTGAGCCGGGGCGTGGAGGGACTCGCGGAGGGGGAGGCCACTGAGCGGCGGGCGAGCACCACGTTCCGATTTTGCGTGGACAAGGGGAGCAGGGAGCAGACGGCCGTGCAGCTGTTGCACGAGCAGCCACCGTGAAGCGAGCCTCGCCGATGACGTCTCGCCTTCACCAACAGTCGTGCACCACGCACGCACGCACGCTACTCGTTGCGGCGGGCGGGCCGTGGCCGTACGGCAGCAGCAGCAGCAGCAGCGAGGCGGTTGTCGGTAGCGGTGCGGAAGCGCAGCCGTGTGGAGGACGCGGACGCGATGGGGGGGACGAGGATGGGGAGACGGGGAGACGACGACGAGGGTCCAATGGAGCTGCGATGGCTGCTGGCTGTGGCTGTCGTCGTGCCGTGGACCGTCGCCGTCGCCAGGCTCGCGGCATGCACGCATGCACTTGGCCTGCCCTGCCGCCAAGCCCGGGTCGTTTCTTTGAGGCGGTGGCCTGTGGCTGGGCCGTCCCTATAGCTCGTCGGCCTCAGCGTGAATGCTGCTCTCCCCTCCTTTGGCCTCGCCCCGTGCCTTTCCCTCTCCCTCTTCCCTCTTGCCCTGCTCCGCCAGACCAACCATCTGGCCATGGCACCACTTGCAGCCCGTGGCCCCTCTTTCCAACAACCTCCAGCCCAGCCAGGCCCCCGCTGGCCAACCTCCCTCTACATACCTCAAACCTTCTCGCATCCTATCTGAATATCATCCGAAAACCCATCTAGCCTCTGCAGCCGCCTGCAGTCTACCGCCTGTCCGTCGGCTCCTTATCGTCCAATCACCCTGGAACGTGCCCGCTTCACCCAAAGGAGGCGACCAGGGCCCACGATGGACGCGACAAGGTAGCTGTACTTGCCCATGCTGCACCCAACCGCCTTTGGCACCACCTTGACGTGAACCACACTATGTTACCGTGGCAGAGCCTCCGCCGCTCCCGGCTTTACTTCCGCATCGTTGCAATTTACCCTTGAGCCCTTGAGCTGTGGCCACTGCTTCCGGATTTCCCCTTTTCTGCAAGAGCCTGTATGGCGTCCTGGTCGTCGACAGGCCTTATCGTCCAACGCATATCCACCACGATACAAACGCCCCAATTGAAATTCTCTGCAGTCACTGCCGTCCGCGTGTGCATGCGGGGCTGGCAATAAAGCACGGCTGGCGGTTTCAAACATGATTTATAATGTTCTCTAATTACTTGGAACTCGTCTGGTTCGTGCCTGCTACGTACAACCAAAGTGCTGCCCAGATAGTGCAGACCGATGAGGCTCCGTTACGCCCATCACGTCACGTCGCCCAGGTTGAGCAAGAACCGGGCCGGGAACTCAAGATCCACATTCACTTCCTCCTTCGACGCACCAAAGTCCAGCTGGGGTGCCCCACCCTCTTCTTTGAGAAGCTTTGGCGACCGAAACGCCGAGTCTGGTGAGTCCTTTTCCCATGTGCTTGTAAATGAAACTCGCGAGTTTTTGTCCTTCAATGGCATGCGTTCGGATCGTGTAGGACTTTTGGCTGCGCTGGCAACTCGCTCTCCACTTGCCATCATAGTAAACCTTAGGTTGCTTGGGGGTGGCCTGGTGCCTTTCTTAATGGTGCCGGCTGCAAAAGGTGACACGGCCGAGAAAAGGTCTTGGGTGCTGAGTAGTGCGCCCTGCAGTGTCGTTTCCGATAACTTCTCTCCGCCAAGGTCTTCGTTGAAGGTACGGAAGGGTGTAAACACTGGGCTGGCTGTCTCTGCGTTGGGTACAACCGTTTCATCTTGCTCTACCAGTCGCGGACCCGGGGTCTCTAAAGCCATAGTGCTTTCCTGAAATTCTATCTGTGCAAGCACCATCGCGGCTTGGGTCGAGTATCCTGAGTTGTGATGGGATGCAAGACTTTGATGACGCTCCTCGTCAGACGGAAACTCATATACATCACGACGCCTGGCGCTAACTTCTCCAACCGAGCTTGTCATCTGCTGAGCTCCATCGATAAGGGGACGCTGATCTGGGTTGGCGACTGGTGAGCTGAACGTTACAGGTCGAGGCTTTGATTTCAAGGCCGCTTTCAATATCTTTGCTCCCTCAACCCTCCCAGGCACTGACTCGTTCGACATAGACTTGGTAGGCAAAGTGGCATTATTATGCTGCACCGTAAAAGCATCGGGCTCATCACGGGTCTTTCGACTTTTTTTCCCCAAATATGAACGCGGTACCGCTTGACCAGACCGTTGGGCGGAAATAAGAATCGCTCTTGCTGCCTGCGGAGCATCTGCAGAAGGGGTAGAGAATGGTTTGGTAATATCTGTCGAGGACGTGCGGCTTCGCGGACTTGACTGGTGATGAGTATTTTTCTCTTCCATTCTCTCCTGGTTCGTATTATACACAACTCTGCGGTTTGATGAAGGTTCATCAATGGACATTAAGGCTGCAGAATCTCGGGTAGTACCTACAAATTCTCCGGCCAGATCGTCTGGATCGATTCCTACGACTCTTGCACCTTTGATATTATTGATGTCGCGTGCACCAGCACCTAGCGTCACTTTTTGCTGGTAGCCACTGCCCACCCCAGTCACTGCATCAGCTTGCTGTGATTTTTTTGATGACTTTGTTGCAATACCATGGCCACCGCTCATGAAGTTTCGAGAGCCGTCATTTCGTTCTCCAGGATGGAATGCATGTGTAGATTCTGCATTCGGTGTCATAAGCATGGAAGTTGACGTGCTCAACTTCCTCCGCTTACTGCCTGGCACAGTGACTTCTAAATGCGGCGGAGCCAATGATCGTTTTGGAGAAGCAAGTCGAAGGCCTCCATTGTTATCTATATTTCTTCTACCTTTTTGAGCCCGCGTGGGCGTCGGATCATGGTTGGAAGGTAATAGTTTCCCAATACCCGGGTCAGGGCGTCGAAGCCATTGTGAATTGCCCCCAGAGGCACCAACGATAGTATGCTCAACGTTTGTAACAAAGGATTTAGTATCCCCCAAATGAGCCTGTGGCGCAATTGAAGTTGCGAACGAAACATAATTGTCCTCCAGTGGCTGAGCACTACCCTGACCCAGGCCCAACCCACGCGAAGTTTCCCGTGACTGAACAGCTGTGTCACGAATAGCAGCCCTCTTTTTGTTTTCAGCCACTTGCCTCTTCGGCTCCTTGCTTAGGCGTGTGGCTTTACTCACGCCGTCTCTTTCGTGACCGGCTCGACGTACAATCGCTTTTCCCCTGCCATGGTTCTTGTTTGACCAAGGGTTCTTCCAGCCTTTATCTAGCGGACCTTTCAACCCAGCTGATAAGATCAGCGGTGCTCTTCCATACCGAATGTATTGATTAGCGATTTTTGCTATTCTCCCCCGCCTTGCAGCTCCCTCATCTGTATCGTAGTCCTCATCTTCCACCTCTTCAAGAATATCATCGGGGTCGACAGATACAGGCTCGTATTCTATCCCCTGTCTCAAGTGGCTATGTAGCCTTGTCATGGTGCACCGGTACGCTCGGATTCAATCTGCCCACGGAATCTGTGTGTATATTCAAAATTACGGAATGGTTCGACGCATCCGGAACGAACACTGTAGCTGAAATTCTAGTTTGTTCGGAGCTGCTTACGATCCGGTTGTACGTTGTCATTGCCTCGCTGTATCAATCCTTGTGGTTCTTGCATCGTTTGGCGGGGCGATCCGTCGCGAGGCACGAAAAACGGAACCAGACGGAAGGCGAGCTTAGCCCATCAGGTCGTCGATTAAGGTGAAAGGGGAGCGGGGGGAGTGCTGCTAAGTATGGTGGTCCCTCCCCACAGCGCCCCATGCGCTCAGGCGAGTAAGGTTCGTTGCTCAGACGACGCCGCTAACAGCCTTATCGATAGCACACGTGACATTACAACACTTCCGATGACCGTCGCGGGCACGACGATCCTTGTATATTATTGATTGATACACGAAACTCCTCACGCGTTGCGCGCCACAACGACTGCCACTGCGGCATATTCTTGCGCGCAGCATGCACAGCTCTGTCGCATAGTTTTCATCTCAATTCAGCTTGCTCACAAATCACAATATTGAGTGTTGTCAACACCAACCCACCAGCGCGAGGCAACACAACACCTGTGCGCAAACATGAGCCAGCCATGGCTCGAAGACCTCTCAGAGGAATGGGTACCACAGCCCACATCACCTTCCTTTGTAAACAATTCCGACAATCAATCGGCCACCCAACTCTCCCAAAGTGTTCCCCACAAGACACAGAGTCGCCTTCCCCGCATGCGACACTCATCTGGGTCTTTTTCAGAAATACAGGTCCGGAATATCGCAAAAGACCTCTACCCATCCAGGCGTAGGAGTGCGCTGATTGAGCGCAGCCTCAGTGACAACAACATAACCTCAACCAACTCCGTCGACCCATCAAATGCTGCACCATCACGCTGTGCCTCGCAGTCTTTCTCAGGGTCGCTCAATCCAGCTGAATACGATGGTACGGTGGCTCAAAAGCCAGCCTCAAACTCAGCATCAAAGGAAAAGCAGGTTCAGAACACACCAGAGTGGAGACGGAGGTTACTGAAGGGTGAAATAGGGTACGGTGACCAAAAGGATTTGTTTAGTCCTATGGGACTCGAAAACATCTTTCAAAAGCCGCATGGAAATCACCATGATAGCTCAGAACCAAAACGCAGAATCGGTGTTTTGAAGGGGCTTAGCGTTATGCCTTCCAGTCCGCCGCCTTGGTCTGCTGAGCAGCTCTTACAAGAGCGTTCAGACGTGGGAACGGCCGGTACTAGGAATAATGAGGAACTCGATGCTCTTGTTCAAGGTCAAGATAGTTATGTCCATGAGGGTTCTTCAGCCACCGGAATAACAGATGCGTCGGATGCCAGCCAGATCAGACACCAAGTTCCACGCACAATCAGCGGGCAAATTGAGTTTGAGAACGAAAATTTCAGCCCCGTCTATCTATCTACGAACTTGAGAGTTGGCACCCAACCTCAACCGATACCCAGTTTTAGAGGATCAGAGCTTGCCAATCGACTACGAAACCTTGGCTCGCCGCCGCCAGAAAACCCACAATTAATTATCCCAGAGGATGAGTCTATAAATCAAAGCCGCGGTGACTCTTCATTCGTAAGACTCCAAGACGATTCGCTCCCTGAGGATTTGCCAGCTGGGACACCAGATCTAGCAGGTGTTGGGCGCTTTGTGGAGCTGAGAAGGGGTGGCTATTCCAGAGATGGCTCGTTTCGAAGACGTCCATTGAGCCCATCTCCCCATAGATCTAACCCTCAAAACGCAAATCGGACCGTCAGACCAGCTTCGAGCCCAGAGCCAACTGCGCGATCAGAGGACCCAGAGGCGGAAGCTCCTAAAACACCTCGACAAAAGGAACAACATACCCATCTAAGCCCCGAGCGAGCCAGGAATTCAGGAAGTCCATTAAAACTCTTCGATGCTCATGACACCTTTACGAGCAATCGCCTGCAGCGGAGACTGAGCCAGCTAGAGCATAGATCCGAGAAGTCTGCCTCTAGTAGTGTACAGACCATCAGAACCGAAATAACCAAGGCTATGCACAAGACTGTAAGACTAACATCCGTTGGCGAAGTCAGTCTACAAGTCGGAGGTAACATTGCGGATGTTCGAGACGGTCAGAAACTCGCACAAAGAGTAGAGACATTCGGTGAGGGGCACCTGAACGAGTACCAATTTTCCGGGGATTTTTTAATATCTGTAGACGAATCCGAAGCGAACAGTGCACCAGACGAATCACCTTCAATGGACGTAGCTCCACCGGGCAGCCGGCACCCTCTCAAATTCCAATATGACGCATCTCCAATACCAAAAGACGTGTCAAACCCCCCAAAAAATCCCTTAATTCGCACCCAGAGTTCTTCTCGGGCTTGGAGCCGCTCAAATATTCATTTCCAAGATCAGCCATCCAATGCTAATGAACCAGACATATTAGGAATCCAAACCGACTATGTTGAAGGTAAAAGAGGACCAACATCTCCGTTTAAGAATCCTACTCCGAAACGGAGAAGGACTATTCCAGGCGACGAAGATAGTATCGATAATGATAACAACGATGCTCATCTACAACCTGCACGAGTTTCGTACACAGCGATGCAGTCCGCTGTTGGTCCCAAACAAAAAGATGCCCGCTACCAACATCCGAACAATATCGCGGACCCTGTTGTATTAGCTAAGCGACACATCTTGAGACCGCGGAACCCCACGCCAAGTCAGCGGCGCTTAGATGAGCTCCAAGTGGACATTCTCGAGGCTACCGAGGCATTCATACTTTCGTCGCCCAAGATGGACACCATCCGTGAACACATTGTTCAGGTGGAAGATTCAGATGTGGTATCAGAAGAAGCTCGCGCTGCATTGGTGGCAAATGAGGTTGCTGCTTTTAGTATGAAGAGGCAAAAAATTCCGCGGGATGAGAGTAGAAAGCGTTCTGTGACGACACAGGATTTCTTAGATGAAGCAGTAAAGATCATGGATTACATTCGAGCTAAAGGCCGGCCAACGAGCGGGCTCGCCAGTCTTGAGGAAACTGAGTCTGAATCTCCAGCACATCAAGAAAAGAGTGGTTCTCTTTCGAACTCTCTCACATTTGACAAGCCTCCGAGCCGAGAAGGCCGATTTTCAGCTTGGAAAGAACCTAATAGGTATGAGCTCAACCCACAAATGATGAGCCATCTTCGCAAATATCAAGAAGGAGAGTCGGATGACGCTCTTGGTTCCTCTTTTCACTCTTTGAGGGTTTCACGTATCAGAGGACCGACTCCTCCATCCGAAGAGAATAGCATTGTAGTTGAACAGGACGGCATCCGTATAACCGATAACCCTAATCGACACAAAATGAATCCAGCCAGCGATGAGAATATGACTGGTTCACAATCAAGAATAGCCGATACGCATCCATCAGCGGCGTCGTCGATGGGTCAGACCATAGTTACAAACACTTCACGTAGATCAGACCATGTAGCAACTCTCGCACCCGAAGCCGTGGCACATCTTATACCAAAAGAAGTGGCGGGAATGAGTTTTGACCGGGAAAAAAACATTTGGATCCGACAAAAGGGCCAGATAAAGGAGCATCGTCCCGATGAGAGCCAGAGTGGGACAATCGAAAGTGAGGATGATCCGTTTGGAAACATACCTGACCTAACCGTGGACGAAACAGCAGAGCGCTTGTTGGACAACCGTTCACCCGCACGACCACAAGCTACAGCTGAAACGTTCTTAGAAGACTCTGAGGAAGTAAAGTCCGAACACAAAGCCCGCCCAGTTACTCGTGAAGGACAATTCCCCGCTCTTACTGATAGCAGTTCAGTTCCTTCAAAGAATTCAAATTTTGCCTGGAGCTTCCCCAAAACCGAGACACGAGCCACTTCGTGGAGTGACCAAGAAACGCGCGATGGTGGTACTCGTAAATTACAGCACTTTCCCACAACTTCCGCCATTCTCGAGTCTGAAGAGAACGACGTGGAACATGAAATCAAGTACTTTGAAGGTCGTGAGACCCCGCGGCCGGCTATGCGCAGTGGCAGGCTTCGAGACATCACCATCTCCATTGCAGAGCAAAGATATGGGGACGCACGCGATGGCCCACAAAGCACTGCAAGTCCGCAGAAGAAGGCTTCTTACCATTGGGCCCCAGCCGATAATATGCAGCATTCCGCGACCAGAAAGACACCGTGGCACCACAAGAAAGGCTCGAATACGCTGCCCAACACCCGTCCTGTCCGAAGGCCAATTTTTGAAGATGCAGAGTACTCTGTTTTAGATGAACTTCCCTCTAAAAATTACCGCATGCAGCTTTCAATGAGTGTTTCTGCTCCATTTATAAGCCAGAAAGATGCTCTTGCACCTGCGCCATCATCTCCTACTAAGGCGGATGTTACCTTTATGCTTAGCGACCTACCTGAATTCACACTAAACCAGGTAGACGAGTGTGAGCTGCCGGATAGGGTAGTGATCAAGCATGAGGGACATAAATTCTCCAGAGAGCTTGAAGATCGATATGCCCTTGGCACTGCGGAACTTGTTAAAGCTTTGCAAGATACTGAGCCAGACGAACCATATTGGGAAGATCTTCGTCAAGTTGATCTTCGTGACAAAGGCCTTGTAAATCTCCACCGCTTAGATGAATTCTGTTCCAGGTTGGAAGATCTGGACATCTCCGGGAACAGCATCAGTCAAGTGAAGGGCATTCCATATACGATGCGTAGATTGCGGGCGTCGAACAATTGCCTCTCAGGCTTAACTTCGTGGGCGACTCTATCAAATTTGCAGCATCTTGATATTTCAGGAAACGAAATTGACAGCCTAGATGGACTTAGCAAACTTGTTCACCTCCGGACATTGAAGGTAAATGACAATAAGATCGAATCGCTCGAAGAAATTTTTCAACTGGATGGTCTAATGGAAGTGAACGCCGCGCGAAATCAAATTGAGTTCCTAGACTTCACAAAAGCCAATCTGTAGGTCATTCTCTGAAAACAAGTTGAACAGTACTAACTGTGTCGAAGGAAATCCATGACAGAGCTTGATCTCCGCGGTAATGGCCTGGTAGAAGTTCGAAATTTGCACTGCCTCGTAGGCCTTCAGCATTTGAATCTTGGTACGATCATCAACCTTGTTACTGTGGGCTTGACTGACCAATTCTAGACGATAACCATATTGAGGTATTTCCTACGTTCGATGACAATGCTGGTCATTGCAAAGCGCTGCGCTCTCTTCGTCTTTGCAGCAATGGAATGTACTCGATTGACGTTGAGACATATTTTCCGAAATTAGACGCCCTCTACGTCGATAGAAACGAACTCACTGACGTGTCCGGCTTGGAGCACCTGCGGCACTTGCGTACATTGTCTGCAAGAGAGCAAAGTAGCCTACGCAACTCACACGCCGAGACTGGCGTTGGTAATTTAGTGCAGAATCTAGAGGTCCGAAATCTCTACCTCTCTCTCAATGCTACTCGTACACTCGACATTCCTCAGCATATGCTCAACTTGCAACGGCTTGAGCTGGCTTCTATGGGTTTGCAGGAGTTGCCAGATGATTTTGGACAGCTGACACCAAATCTTCGATCAATCAACCTTAATTTCAATTCCATCAAAGACCTCCGGCCGCTGCTCAACATCAAAAAATTAGATGAGTTGATGCTGGCTGGTAACAAGCTCGTGCGACTGCGGGCGAATGCGATGGTGTTGGGAAAGCTGACAACTTTGGCCAAACTGGATTGGCGAGACAATCCAATTACGATTCGCTTTTACGCGCCAACCTCAGAGAATCGCGTCATGTCACTGAGGCAAAAGCCGTCGGACGAGCAGACTACGGACCGATTTATGGTTCCGGAAGGCAATATCGATGATGACCATCAACATCTCTCTCGTTTAGACCAAGAAACGCGGATCAGACGAAGAGTGACAGAGATGATGCTTGCAAACTTTTGCAAAAATCTACGCGAACTCGATGGGCTTCCTTTCGACAAAGCACGCGTGCTCGTCAAGGATGACGTCTGGGAACGTCTTCTCTACCTTGGCGTGATCCAGAAAAAGCAGGCCGACACCTATAATGAAATTACTGAATAACGACCGTGAACGGATTCATTGGGAGGGGCGCAACAGGAGCAGGTGTGATGTTCCAACGTTCTGCTGGGCATTGAGATACGTTTTTAGGGAGTTCATTGGCGCCTACTGCGGGTCAAACGTCTTGTCCCGCCCAAGGGCGTGGCACTCTATGTACTGGGTCTCAGAACAGCGTGGAGTCAGAAAGGGTGTTGGCATTCCCATGTGTATATTTTAGGACGCTTAATGGCGTCAACAATGCGTCTACAGCGGCGCGATGGCTTGACGAAATGTATCGATACGAAGGGGCATATGCCTATTCAAACCACGAAGCTGATGGACCTAATGATGTTAGCCACATGTAGACGAAGACGAAAACCAAGTGACTTGGAAACGGCTCAAGTGTCTCTAAAGAGGGCGGGGAGGCACGGCCAAGCGACCCTGAAACGATCCAAAGAGCGTCCGTGCACCTTCCGCCTTCCCGCAGCATCAAGTGACATATCTACCTAGACTAGTCTCCACCACGTGCGAGCTCCTCTTGTTCTCACCATGTCACCTTACCACCACTCATTCAACCATGTCCTCGACCGCCGAGGAGGAGCGCGCCATCCAGCTCACACAGCAAGCTACTGATTTTGCAAATGCTGGAAGACTGTCGGATGCCGCACGGCTCTTACGCGAAGCGTCGACTGTCGCGCCTGAGCATCCACAGATCAAAGAAGCTTGGGTCCAATTAAGAGCAGCCGAAGAACAGAGCGAAGTCCTGGATGTTTGCCGGGACTGGGCAAGGAGTAGGGATGAAGAGGATGGAGAAAAAGTCCTCAAATTAGTCAAGCTGAAGACTCTGACCGAGAAAGAGGCGGAGCAAGCAATGGAAATCTTATATGATTTCAAGGGTGAAGATGATCTACTGGATCAAGTCACAGGGGAATTGCTGCTGCACCCTGGAGCGCAGCGCTGGCTTGCCACGTTTTTTCAAGAGCATCCTACTCAGGCATATTATGAGCTCTTCGAGCGTGGAGACGACAGTATCGATGGGTTACTAAGGGTACTGCTTAATCGCTCCATCTCGGCCGGTGATGAGGCATTCGTTCAAGGCCATCGAGATTGCTTCATGCTCAGTTTGGCTATGATGATGGAAGAGGCATTGGAACATCCTGAACGTGCCATGAAGGGCGTTGCGCAACTGTTAGCACACCATGCCCAGAACCTACACGGGATCGTCGATGCTGATAGCTTTGATGTTATCCTCACCTCCCTCGATATTCGACTCCCGAATAGCTTGCGCAGCCAGGCGATCCTCGCCACCATCAAACTGTTTGAGCTTGCGCCTAATACTGCCCAAGACCTAGTCTCAAAATTCGTCATCTCCAGAATGCAAAAGTCAATCGCAGACGAGTTGGTGGTCGCTTTCTCAGCGGCAGCCGCAATATTTCCTATTGCTGTACAAGCGGCCGCTCAGCTGTTCTTGACAGATGGCTTCGTCAGTACACTTGTGCCATTCGTAGAGGGCAAGAAGAGCCACAAACTCGAACAAGCAGCTCTTGAACTTATCAGTGCAGCTTGCGTCGATAAGAATTGTCGTAACGCGGTCAACCGCCACTGTAGGATGTGGCTTGAAGATCAAGTGGCAAGCTGTCCTGATAAAAAACGTGCCAATCTCGCTGCTCTTGTACTTGTTAAGCTAGGCGAGGAGCAGCCAACCTCGGAAGGCCCCATCATCATAACTCCAGGAAAGGTAGACCAAAATGATCTCATTGCCAGTTTCAAGAGCATGGTAATTTCTTCAGATACTTCTGGCAAACAAGACTCCATTGAAGGCCTAGCCTATGCCTCGTTGCAGCCCAAAATTCGCGAAGATCTCTCCAAGTCACCTAAGTTCTTGAAACGCCTCATCGATACGATGAAGGATTCTTCTCCTGGGCCTAATATCCTTTTCGGAGGACTTACTATTTTTGTCAACTTGACGGCGTTTCCACCAATTCAGTCAGAGGAGGAAAAACGCATGGCCCAGCTCAAAGCTTATGCAAATATTCAAAAACCCAGTCCTCCAGACCCACTTCTTGACGAAGCCCACGTTATAGTGCGCTGCAAACGAGTCCTAGAGGCGGGTGCCGTCCCTCTGCTTGTTAGCATCGCAAAGAAAGCCACACCATCCGCCCTGTCAAAGATATCGTCAATACTGTTATCACTCTCTAAGGATTCCAAGAGTCGCGGGACATTGGCACAGCAGGGTGCTGTCAAGCTTCTTAGCCAAATTTATGATACAATATCTGCCTCGAAGGCGCCAGACGCCTATGGACCATCGGCCGCGCCAGAAGCTGCACAGGCGCTCTCCCGGATTCTCATATCCACGAACCCTTCTCACATTTTCAGCGCTTCATTTCCCTCACAGTCTGCACTTCGGCCATTGATTAGCCTACTTACGCCTAGCGAGAGCTCAGCATGGCAACTACATGCCTTTGAGTCACTCCTTGCGCTCACGAATCTTGCCTCTATGGATACTCCTACGCAAGATCAGATCATACGGCAAGCCTTCGACACTGTCGCTGACGATTTAGTACTCTCATCAAATGTCATGCTACGACGCGCGGCAACAGAATTATTGTGTAACCTTATGGCGTCGTCATTGTGTATCGAGAAATTCGCGGATGGTTCTGGAAGAGCAAGGTCGAGGCTGCACCTCTTGCTTGCGCTTACCGATGTAGATGATCTGCCTACGCGCTCTGCTGCCGGTGGGGCTCTTGCGATGCTCCTCAGCGTTGATCTTGCTGTGGGCGAACTCCTTAAGCAAGAAAAGGGAGTTGATTTCCTACTGGGTTAGTGATCTTGTGGCTCTTTCTAATGTTTGTGCCATGGTTGCTGATGATACAAACTAGGTCTCTGTCGTGACGAAAGCGAAGATGTCCGGCATCGCGGCGTAGCCTGTATTCGCTCAGTAGTCGGTATAGGAGCAGAAGGCATCCATGCTGTGAAATCCAAAGGAGGTATTGAAGCTCTTAAGGCAATGTTAAAGGAGAGCCGAAGCCAAGCTGTTCTTAGTTTAGGTGTGGAAACATTAAAGATTTTACTGGGCCAGTAGGCGGCGACTCCGGGTAAATTCAATATCGATATAAGAATGACTCCTACGTTTTCATCTCCATAGAACACCTCGGTCGAAGTTCACTGCATTGGGTGGAATGCCAAGGGTGGGACCTCTGAGGTATAACATCTTTGTAACGATTCGTATGACACGGTTTAGTTTGATGACAAAAAGAAAATATGAGAAACATTTAGAGACTGCGCAGAACATCTACACCAGTGCTATCCATTGACATATGTCCCGAGCATATCAACTCCTCGCCCCTTCCATTCCTCTCAGCGCCCACCTCACCCTGGCAATCTTCCCCTGCCCAAACAACCAGAGCTCATCTAATTCACTACCAGCAAACTGAATGTTGTTGACGACAAACTGCGTCTGCACTCTCACTAGTAATTCCCCAAATTGACTCAATACATCAACGCCAAAGCCGCTTGCTCCGATCAACATTCCATTCCCTGCGACATGCAGCCCGTCATCACCAAACTCCTCCGGATACCATATAGGCCTCTTCTCAACCAAATACCGACCAGCGGTTGACTGCACGGTGTTGAATGCATACACTGACTTTCCAGCCGTAGCACCCCATGTGTACCTTGAAACAATCATTAGCTGTTTCCAAGAAAGGATTCACTAAGGCAGGAGGGTCGTCTATTTTTT